>Ga0209092_10000856_pt1 | contig 30881 bp, 20 predicted proteins | sample FraStrMetagenome_FD_187446 | JGI IMG/M metagenome (GOLD analysis project Ga0209092, IMG submission 187446) | Marine eukaryotic phytoplankton communities from Arctic Ocean - Fram Strait ARC3M Metagenome (SPAdes) (version 2) | ecosystem: Environmental > Aquatic > Marine > Oceanic | place: Fram...
AATATGAGTGTGGAACAGGAACGTAAGAGGGACTTCCGTCTGCCTCCGTGGTTGAGGCATATGCGCGGGTAACTTGTGGGGAGTTAAGACCGTGTTGTTCAATGACGGAAGAGATGGCAGCTCCGGGGGGAGCACGTGGAATGGTACTACCTGCATTAACATAGTTATTTGATTTTTGTCTTTGAATATTTTTCTTTTTTATGTCTGCAGAAAGAAGTTGATGGACCGTCAATGGTGATTGTTTTCATTCAAATGATAAAAATTAGTAATAAATTGTTCAATGTATTGGTGGTATTTACCTTCGCTTCTTGTTTTCGTTTTAGGTATGTCTTTTTTTGATGTAGCGGGATTTTTGCTGTTTGCATGATTTTTTCCTGATGCTTCAATTTTAGACTTATTCATTGTTGAGGCTTTTACATTCTCAATGCATTCAACTGTGACAGTGTCATCTATTTCTTTGGAATCTGTCCATTCTTCTTGTCCTTCCTCGGATGTCATACATAGACCCCAAGTCCACTCTATGTTTTCTGTTATGGAAGAACTAGATTGTCCCATTATGAGTGAAATTCTGAATATAAATGAATAATCTAGCTTTAATTCACAAATAAATGACAAACATTGCTCATTGTTTTATCATAAATTTTTGTCAGATGGTTATTTATTATTTGCTGGCAAGAATGCATTGTTTTCCGATCTTAAAACCTAAATGAGAGAATTGGTCAGTGTTTACTTAGAATTATGTGTATGTGGAGACATATGATTGCACACTTTATGAGATCTAATTAATTTATTTGCGAAGTAGCGTATGAACTCATATTTTAACTATGATTGACAGCAGTTTATGGTTGTGAAATTCATACATGTGGAAGATGAAGTTTATTTGACTGATGGTTCTTACCAATTGATAAAATTGATAGGATTTCATAATCTCACATCACATCAGCACTTTAAAGCATCAAGTTGTTGTGATATGCAATAATGTCGACCATTTTTAAGTCAGCCAGAATTAAAATTGCTCTGATATTATGTTTTACTTCAAAATTCGTGACAAGTAGGAGTACTTTCCTTCAACCTGCTTTACGAAAAATAAGCCCATCTATCTTTTCCTCCACTAAAAGAAGTACTTATCATGGTATCAGCATCCGAGGAGGCGAAAACGATCAAGATGATGATAACAACAATGATGAAGAAAGGTATTCGAGGCAACTTTACACACTCGGTGTTCGTGCACATAAACTTGTACGATCTACAAATGTACTATTAGACGGCCCTTTCTCATCTGGTTTGACATTTGAATGTGGAAAAAATTTAGCTCTTTCTGGAGTAGGGGGTATCATACTTGTGAGAGAAGATGATGATGAAACTATAGTTGAAAGAGAGTCTGAAGAGACAACTGGAAATGATACGAAAGACACAAAAGCAGCAAATCGAATGAATTTTTTGCATAAAGTGTATCACAATGAAAACCTTGATGATCTAGGAAAAGCCTATCAAAACGCAGCAAAACACGAAATTCTACTTGAGAGCTCGGCAAAAGAGCAGCTTAAATCAATAAAAAAGGAGGGTAAGACTCAATTTCAACAATTTCTGTTGATGGAATATTTAAGAAGACTTAATCCATCCTTAAGAATATCTGTTGTAAAAAGATCTGAACTTGAAGAATCGCAAGATGCAAAAGAAAAAAATGCATTATTGGGTGATAATCCTGTACTCATGTGTATTGATAGACCACAATCATCTCAACTTTTATTGAATTCTTTATGCCGTGATTTGAAGATTCCATTTGTGGCAGTAGAGAGCCGTGGTGTCTACGGAAGAGCATTCTGCGATTTTGGAAACGACTTTTATGTTGTTGATGAGGATGGTGAAACCCCCAGAAACACACTTCTGGAAAGAGTCGAAATTTTAGAAGCAAATGATGGCATAGATGACAATAATCAAATTGTTGAGATTCATTGTGTAGATGGTGAAAAGCATGATGTTTCGAAGGGTGACACAATTAAATTTGACTTGGGCACAAAAAATAGTGATACCGACTCTCTTGAATTCAAAGTTCTAAAAGTTAAATCACCTACTCTATTCACAGCCATAGTGAATGATAATAACGATCAAAACCGGTTATTGGATTTCATTGAATCTTCACACCAATCGCATCAGACTAAAACCTTTTCCAGGATTAAAGTACCGAAACATCGCCCCTTTCTTTCCATGGAAGATGCTCTTAATTCATGCCTTCAAAATAAACAGAATCTATTTGCGGCATCTGATCTAGATAAAAGTTTTGATGAAACACGACGTGTTGCTCTCATGAATTCTTTCACAGCATTGGACAGTTTTGTGAATAAATTTGATCGATTGCCCAAAATGCAAAATGATGAGGATAATGCAAATGATATACAGGAGTTTCAGTCCATCGCAGAGACCATGAAAGAGGATGTAGAAAGTAAACTAGATAAGTCTAAATGGAACAAAATTGCTACATCTTTTGCAAAGTGCGCCGCCGCTACTCTTACTCCGGTTCAAGCCCTTATGGGAGCTCTTGGAGCACAAGAAGCTCTTAAAGCCTCAAGTGGTTTGTATAACCCAATACAGCAATTTTTACTGTATGACTGCGATGAAATTTTACACTTGTTGACTGAAAGTAATGAAGAAGATTCTGTTTCGAATGATGGATTTGAAAATGATTTAGCACCTGGCCAATCATATATTCTTGGGCCACACACTACAGCCACACTTGCTTCTCAACAGCTATTTGTGGTAGGTTCTGGTGCAATTGGGTGTGAAATTCTGAAAAATTTATCCGCAATGGCTGCAGCAACTTCTGACAAGGGAAGCATCTCACTTACAGACATGGATACTATTGAACGCTCTAATCTCTCTCGACAACTTCTATTTAGGGATGCAGACGTTGGAAAATTCAAATCGTCGGCCGCAGAAGAAGCAATCAAAAGATTCAATCCTCATTTGTCAATTGAAGTACACACGAATAAAGTTGGCGATGATGCTGTCGGTCCATTTGATGATCATTTCTGGTCGAAAAAGACTGATGTAGTCCTTAATGCTCTAGATAATGTCGAAGCTCGGCTTTTTATTGATAAAAAATGTGTTGAAAATCGGAAGGGTATGATTGATGCGGGGACTCTTGGATCAAAAGGAAACATGCAAGTTGTTGTTCCAATGCAGAGTGAATCTTACGGATCTTCGGTAGACCCACCTGAGCCAGCCATTCCAGTTTGCACATTGAAAAATTTCCCTTACGAAATCAGTCACACCATTCAATGGGGCAGGGATCTGTTTGATGGCCTCTTCATTAGGAGACCTGGCCAAGTTGATAGCTACTGGGAATCTTTAAAAGATGACGGTGTCCAGAGAGTGGGTAAATCGATATTGGAGAAACTTGGCGAGGACGCTGCATTAACATTAGCAGAAGAGCTTAGCGAAGATATATGGTTTGACTTCGCCACTATTTCGGATGATGATGAAGAGGAGATGATACAATCTACATTAGCTTCTTTAAAGGAATTGTCTTCGAAGTGGGCATTACGTCTTGCCGAAAGATTATTTCGAGAATCAATTATCACATTACTTCGTCAGCACCCTAAGGATAGTTCGGATGAAGACGGTATCCCATTTTGGTCTGGAACCAGGAGATGTCCTAAAGTTTTAAATTTTGACGCATCATCTGATGAAGTTGCAGATCCTATTCAAACCTCTTTGAACCATTATCTCGTTGAATTTATTACATCCGCAACTCGTTTACGAATGGAAAATTATTTGCCAGAAAAATATCACAGTTTATGTAAGCTTTCGGAAAAAGAGGCAATATCTCTTCTTAAAACAATGTCCGACGAAAAAAAGTATGATAATAAAGACCAAGAAGGCGAATCATCGGTATTAGATAATGTCGTTTCATTACTTCAAACGGCCTTAAAAAACTTCAATGCAGCTCCCTATATAAAGGTTGCTGAATTTGAAAAGGATGATGATAGCAATGATCACGTTACTTTCGTTACCGCTGCAAGTAATCTTCGTGCAATGATATATTCAATCAATCCTACCTCGAATATGGAAACCCGGCGGATTGCAGGCAAAATTGTGCCTGCCATGATAACAACAACGGCTTTGGTATCTGCACTCTCATGCATTGAAATGCTGAAATTAATTATGAAATACCCTTTGAATTTGCATAGAAACGCTTTCGTAAATCTTGCATTGCCATTCTTTGCATTCACGCAACCATTGCCTGCGGAAGAATTTCAAGGATTAAATGGAGAAACTCATACCCTTTGGGATCGCATTGTGATAAAGGAAAAGAAAAAGCACGTTGTGAATAAAGAAAACGACAAAGAATTTGTTCAAGGAATGACGATGAGACAATTTCTAAAGCTTTTGAAGAAAAAAATTGGCTCTGAAAATGAGGTAACAACAATATCGTTTGGACCTTACATGATATATGCTAATTTCCTTCATGAGGATGATACATCTGTTTTGGACCAATCGATTTGGAATTTAGTGAAAGAGACTATAATTTCAGGCGATGATATTGATGAATTTGAGTTTGACGAGGGAATTACAGACGAACTAGACGATAATGATAGCAATGGGTTTCGTGATGTCGAGAAAGACTTGACAGAGGATCAAATGAATAGCGTTCGAGAACTAGAAGAGAAATCGTTTCTGGAGTTTTCTGTTGTTGCTGAAGAAGAAGATACTGGTGAAGAAGTAGAAATACCACCAGTTCGTATTTTGAAATGGAAACCAAAGGCATGAATAGTTATTCAGTAATGTAGTGACATATAAGAATGATTGAATTTATAATTTTGCAGGATATTCTGCAAAATAGAAGGACTTTTTCACGTATGAATATTATAGTAAGATTAGTTGAAAGTATCACATCAAGAATGAAAGGAGTGATCTACATTAAAAAAAAACGTTTCAAACTTCTGTTTAGTACGAACTAGTTGTTTTGATATATCTTTGCATTTTTTCGAGAGTGGAAGCAGTGGCTAATTCTTCTATCAATTTTATCGATGGTTCACGTTCGTCTTCCGAGAAATAAATGGAATAGTCACTCAAATGAAAGTCCTTCAACTCCCCCTTGTTAGAGAGCTGTAAAAAGTCTAATGTGCCTTCCAATGTGTCATCAAAGTGGTACTTATAATCTTCGTAATGAATTAAATGTATTGGAATTTCATTATCCTCCAATATTTCAGCTGCTAAATTATGCCATTGGATATATTTGATGATTTCTGATTGGCAAAGAATCCCTGGGTATTGTAAGGCTTGTGGGAATGCTTCTTTCTCGTGTTTTTCATATTTTTTATCTGTTGCTTGACACCATTTCTGAAATCCCTTTTCATCTCTTGGATGTTCTTTTAACCACTTTGTTGCATCATCATTTCCACTCTTTTCCTTCTTAACCTTTTCATTATGGATCAAATGAAATCGGCTCACAATATTGTCAAATGGGTTACGGATGAGATAGACAGCTTTTCTAATCGCATCAATATCATAGGATACTGCCTCTCTGTTGCCATCTTTATCTTCGCTTTTACCACTGAGACACGCTGTTTGAAAATCTTCTTTATTTATAATGTACAACCTGGGAGGACAATCACTACAATATCCTCCACAATGTGTTTTTGTGAGTATGTAAGTACTTGGTAATTTCAAATCTAGCTTATGAATGAATGGTCCTTCTGGATGCAATGGATGATATGACACGCTAGACTCTTCATACATTTTCTCCCTCCCATAGTTTGTTGCAGTTGTTGTTTGTGTTGACCTACGAACAACACTAAGAGTGTAAGATGTACCTGAGTTAGGAAATGACATGAGCCAGGCTACTTCTGGTCGCTTCAGATATAAGTCTGGTGTTTCAGCTGGTACCACAGGAGCTTTGAAATCTGATTGAGGAGGACTTTCATCGACAGATGGGTCATTTACTTCGACCCTACTTTTTACAATGGGTGATTCAGTTACCTCACTATCTTGGAATTCTATGGTATCTCCATAGTAATCACCTCCACTTGTTTCGGTTCCGCTGTTTACGCTTTGTCGTTTCTCTTGTCCAACACCCACAGAAGATAAGCTCGACGTAGAACTTGAGAATGAGTTACGGAAAACGGAGTAGTGAATCATTAGAGCGATACCACCCAATAGGGCAATTCTAAAGGTGGAATTCCTTCCTGTCTTCTTGCGTGAATTCAAATTTTGCATAGGTTGCTTTTTGGGACTAGACTGAATTTTGGACCGATGCATAACTTTATTGCCCCTTGAATTCATTTCATTCACGTCATGAATCTTCTTTTTGTATCTTGTCTATTTATGATCTGCTGTAAATTCTTCATCCAAATATGTGATAAGAAACTCCTTTTTAGATGGCACTTGTGCATATATATAAAAAAGCCTGTCAACGCAAGAATCCTGTTTATTAAGAAATTTTTATAATACACATTCAATTTTGGGTATTTTTAACAAGATACATTTTATTTATCAGTATTGTCATTAGGAAAACAAGCTTAAATAAAATCAAGCATTCACTGAATAACCATATTAATTAAGAGTTCCAAAGAATATAAATAAAGAGCAAGGTGAGTGAAAACAAGTCGAAAGGCTACATAAAAACGCTTTGTCATCTATTTGATTTTCATGTGCAACGTACATCTTTTAAGGAATCTTTGTTATCTATGTCGATGGTAGATGGTAGATGGTAGATGGTAGATTGTAGATTGTAGATTGTAAAAAATAGTTTTCAAGTCAGCAGTCACAATTTGGAGTCTAAAATACATTTCTATTTTAAAAATGAAACTCAAATTAAAATCGAAATTAAAATTAAAAATTCGATTAGAAAATTTATCCTGCTCTTCATCAAGACTTTCTATGTGGTTGAACGCAAAGAAAAAGGTGTGCATCTGATCTGGGCGGATGGTCATGTTCTAAATCAAAAAATGCACATTCAAATCGGCAAAACTTTGGTGCCTCTTCAAACTGAAGATGTTCGGGGTTGGAAAAAAAAAGTTCTAGCGCTAACTTTCAGTCCAGATAACAAACGTCTAGCCGTCATATCTTCAGACAGATATGTTGCTATTTTTGATGACAACGGGGATCTCGTAGATAGATTCAGTACCAAACCAAATAATCAAGGACAAAAAAATTATAGTGTTCGGTACGTTTTGAGTTCCGGTTTATTTTCAGACATTAATTGTTTTTGATTCTCTTTCCTCTAATTTGTAATTTCTCCTAGAGGAGCACAATTTTGTCCTGATTTGGGGTTTTACAAACTTGCAATAGCTCAATCTGATAATATTGTTTTCGTCTATAAATGGGCTAACGAGAAGGAAGCAAAACCTGACGACATTTGGAATGGAAAAAAATCCATTTGCAACAAATTCCGAGAAAAATCTTCTGTGACTTGTTTGACATGGCCTAAGAACAGTCCCTATGAAATTGTCTATGGTTTAGTAGATGGAAACATCAAAGTTGGGAGGCTCCGATCAAACAAATCATATTTATTGTATGCAACCAATTTGAGTGTTTTAAATATTGCTTCGAATATAGAGGGCAATGAGATTTTATCAGCTTATACAGATGGTTCCATTCACAAATTTCCAATTAAGGGTAAAAATCAGAGCTCGTCGGAAATGAAATGGATCCAACATACTTGTCCAGCATATGCTCTCTCTTGGGGAAGATCCATTTGTATTGCTGGTAATGATCACAAAGTGGCGTTTTATGATCTTCAAGGAAACCAAGAATGCACTTTTTCTTATAATGTCAAAGAGTGTACTCCAAAGTGCAAACAATTTAATGTAGCAGCTTTTAATCACTTTGGAAACGCTGTTGTGCTAGGGAATTTTAATTCCTTTTACACTTTCTCTTGGAATGAGAAATCTAGACTATGGGAAGAGGGAGATATTCATCTTGTTGAGAATATGAATAGTGTAACAAATTTATCGTGGAAACCAAAAGGTTCTTCCCTCACTATAGGAACTTCAACTGGACTTGTAGATTCATACAACCTTTATCTCCGAAGATACATTTATAAAGATATATTTCAAATAACATATGTTTCACCCACATTGGTCTCAATCGCAAACCAATTGGACGCAGATAAACCTCCAGTAATCCTGTCAAGTAAGCATGAAATTCAAAAAATAGCTGCTCATAGAGATCCTGTAACAAAGTCCTATCGATATCTTGTTGCCCGCACAAATTCATCTTTGATCTTCAGAGACATCGAAAACCCAGATAAGGCAGTCTCAGAGGTTGATTGGATTAATGATGAAATAAACGAGAAGCTATTTTTTGGTTGCGAATCATGCTGCATTATTTGTAAAGCCAATGAATTATCTATTATTGAGGTAAGGAATACGAATAAAATCCTATTTTCATATCCTATATCAATACTCCAACTTGATGTTTTTCGCAATGTCTATCTCTTGCACAACGTAGTACGATGCAAGTAAAGTAATTGCTTCATTTCGAACCGAGTTCACTTCAGAGCATCTCCTCTCAGTACAAATAAACAAGAAGAAGCAGAAACGTAATTCTAACTATAGTGAATTGATCACGAAGAAGATTGCATTTTTACTTGATCAGCAAACAATAAATATTAAAAATGTTATGACAAATGGAATTGCAACGGTCTATCACGATTGTGCAATAGATTTCCTTGAACTGAATGAATCTGGGAGTTTCATAATATATAGGGATCAGAAATATCGTCTCTTTTGCTTTGATGTGGTCGAGCAAACGAAGAAATTTTTATTACAGCATTGTAATTATGTTCAATGGGTTCCTTTTAGCGATGTCATTGTAGCTCAAGAAAGAAACAACATGTATGTATGGTATAATTCTGGGGCACTTGATCAGGTACAGTTCGTCGATCAATATGCAAGAGCTTGATATTTTTTGTGTATGGTAGCATTAATCTTATGTTTTCGTTCATTTTTTTGCGTTTTATATCAACAATGAAAAGTTTGATGTACGAAAAATAAATGGGCAAATAGATGGGATAGAACGTTTTAACGGAAATACTGAAGTGAAAGTTGAGCAAGGGACTTCTACTTTTAAATATCAATTGGTAGAGGAGCATATTGAGTTTGGAATTGCCATGAACAATGAAAGGTATTCCTCAGCAGTCAAAATTTTAGAATGTATACCAATTTCAACTCAAACTGATTTAATGTGGGAGCATATTTTAAAAAAGAGCATCACGTCGTGGCAATTAAATGTGGCACACAGAAGTGCAGCGGCACTTCACAACTTCAGTCTCTCACAATATCTAAGCAAAATAAAAAACATAGTTTGTGACCAAAGCAAAATCAATGTAGCCCTTGATTGGAAAATTGAAGTTGAAATGTTTCAACTTGAAGGAAATTTTCGTAAAGCAGAAGATATATATTTGCGCCAAAATAAAATTAATGAGGCCATAACAATGTACAAAGATCTGAACATGTTTGAAGAAGCCTTTCGTTTGGCGAAAAGGAGAAAAAGAGAAGGAATTGATAGCAACTTAGCTCACAAAAATTATCTCCTTAATGCTGATCAATGGGACCAAACAGCTCTATCTCATATCAAAGACGGGAAATATTTGGAAGCAATTGAATTTTATATGAATTTCAAATTATACGGAAAAGCAGCTGATATCATCATAAAACATTGTACAAACGAAGTTGGAAATTTATTGGAGAAGCTCATAAATTCTTTATTGAATGAACATCTTTTTGAAGTTGCAGGTGATGTTTTTGATTGGTTAGGTCAACGACGTAAAGCAATAGAATCGTATCTGAAAGCAAACGAATACAAAAAATGTATAAAAATTGCAAGAATTGCATTGCCAGACCAGGTCACGCATTTCGAAGAAGTTTTTGGAGATTATCTATCTTCTGAGCACAAAGTGAACGATTCGTTGAAACATTACATAGAGGCACACGCAATGGAAAAGGCGGCAGAAGTGTCACTATTATCTGGTCAATGGGAAAAGGCAATAAGTTTTATTGAGGAGCTTGAGTTCAATGAAGAAAAACAACTTTATGAAAAAATTGTTAATTTCTACATTTCTAGCAATCAGTTTCAAAATGCAGAAAAGTATTTGCTCAAAAGTCAAAAGTATGAAGATGCAGTCATTATGTACATAAAGTCAAGAAATTTGGATAAGGCTTTAAACATTGCATCTTTACACTTAAGAAAGGAAAGAATGGTTTCAATTTTTTGTGAAGAAGCTTCAATATTAGAAGAAGAAGGAAACACGAAAGATGCCGAATTCTTATATCTATCAATAAATCAATCCAATCGTGCAATTGAAATGTACAGGAAATCGCGAGATTTTGATAAGGTGCTTGCCCTTGTTTCAAAGCATGATGTTAAAAACTTGATTGACTCAAAGAAGAATATTGGAGAACAATTGCAATCAGAAGGAAATTTAAAAGATGCAGAATTTTTTTTCACATCGGCTGGTGACTGGTTCGCTATTGCTAAAATGTACACACTAAATGAGTCATGGGCTGATGTTATGCGTGTTACAAACAATTTGAAAGATGATGACGAAATGAAAAGAATTGCATATGAATGCGTTTTGAACATTAGTCATACACCAAGTACAGCTACACTAATCCATAAAAAATTGTACAGATCGGCTATTGATTATGCAGCTCGGCATGGAGAAATCCTCTATGCGTTACAAATAGCACAAGATCATTGTCCAGAAGCGATGGAAGAACTACATATTAAGTATGCTATGCAACTACAATCTAAAAAGCAATTTTCAAATGCAGAAAAAGAGTTCCTCAAAGCAAATAAACCACTAGAAGCTATACAAATGTATACAAGAGAAGAAAATTGGGATCAGGCATTGAGAGTGGCTAATATTCATGAACCATCTTCACTCCCAATGGTATACATTGCACATGGACATAAAGCCATTGAAGAAAATGACCTGAAACTAGCTGAACAACTATTTGGTAAAGCAGGAAGAATGGACCTATTACCCTCAAACAAATTACCAAATTCACAAACTTGCGACTCGTACAAATCTCATGAATTAAATGGAACGATTTATGAATCAGATCTCCAGAATACCAAATTTGGTAAATGCTACAAAATTTCGGATTTTATGGCGAAGGGAAAAGAAATGGAAGATTTGAAACAATATGATAAAGCTATAGAAATTTATTTATGGCCAACGCGTGAGCTTGTGTCTAATATAAGCGATTTAGAAAAAATATGGATGAATGCAGAAAGGGTCGCATCTAATTATGTCCCAAATAGTTGTGAAGATGTTGTGACAACAATTTCATCAAAGCTTGTCGATATTGGTTGTATAAATAGAGCTGTAGATGTTTTATATCGTTCACATCAGTACGAAAGTGCAGTGAAATTAGCTATTGATGGAAAGTTGTGGAAAGTAGCTTTGACTATATCACAAAATGATGCAAACTTGAAAGAACAAGTTGAGAATGCAATTCGTAACACAGATCAAGAAGCTTCGATACATCTAGAAAAAAAAGATATAGAAGCAAAAATAGATGCTTTAGCAAAAATAAGAAATTGGGATGCAATGTGGAAGGAAGTAGAAAGGCTTCAGTTACCATTACAGCTTTACGAAAAGTATTTGATCATGCATGTGCAGGAGTGCCTGTCTGAAGAATGCGACGATAAGCTTCTAGAAGCGCTAAAATTAATGCACAAGTTTGGCGGGAAAGATTTTCTCGAATCAAAAGAACTGATCATAAATTTGACTGAAAAATTTTTACATTGTAGTGATAAAAGCAAATGTATTGATGAAATCCAGGAATTCCGGAAAATTTTATTCGATATTAGATCGGTTTCAATAAAAAATAGAATTGACAAGAGTCAGCAGAAAGATTCAGTTTTTGAAGGCAAATTTGAATCAGTTTTCATGGCAGTAAATTTTGCAACAATGCTACAAATATTTGAGAGCAACGAATTGTACGAACAAGCTGCACAATGTGCAATAACTATGCTACAATTTTCAGATTCTTGCGTTCCTGCTGATAAATTGTTTTACAAAGCAGGCCAATTGTGTAGGAAACAAAAATATGATGACTTCGCGTTTATTCTATTCAACCATTATATCGATATAGTTGAGGCAATAGATGAAGGGGAATCTTCATCTCAACAAAAACTGACAAATGAGGATTTCTATGAAACTCTTTTAGTGCCTCAAACGACATTAGTGCCGACGAAGCACTTCGTGACAAGGGAAGAAGATAGAGATGAAATTCGAGATTGGGTATTATCAAGATGTATGGATCATGGGATTAAGAAATCTTTACCATCCAAACAAAGCGCACATGGCACTATTTATGAAGTACTTTATACAAATAGTTTAACTGGATGCAAAATAACAGGTTATCCTTTATGCAAGAACAAAGGAGTAATGCTAATACCAGGAAATAATGAAGAGGTTACTGTATCAAAGAGGAATTGGCACGCAATAGTCAGCAAGACACATACATGTCCTTGGACTGGAGAACAAAAGAAGCATTTTGAAGAGTTTAGATGATCGTTTATCAGAAATTGTAGGGTAGACTTAAGTTGAGATTATCATTTGAGGAATTGAAACATAATTTTAATATTGGGAAAGAACCTCGTGTTGTATCTATAATCTGCATATTTGTTCGCGGTACAGATTATCTATGAAAAACTATTTTCTCCTTACAAGTTTAACTCATTCCATAGTTGAAGTAAACTACAAAATTGGAAATATTTCTGCATTATGTTAAGATGTCTTTTCCATCGCACAAAATACTTTTTTTAATTTTTGTTGAATACCGAACGTTTCTTTTTACAACGAGAGAGGGTTATGTTAAAACTTAGATGTAGACGAAGATTCTGATGTTGATATCGACTCTGACGAAGTCGATGATAATGATGAAGACGATAAACTTGAGGATGACGATGTATTGCTACCATACTTGGGGTCTTGTATTGTATTAGATACCATCGTTCGTGTAAAGGATGCTGACGATTCTTCTTTGCATTCTTGATCTATGTTAGCATGATTCTGATCTGTAAATTTCATTTCATTTACGTCTTTCTTTCTTGAATATGCTATTACGTTTTGCAATTTATTTTCATTTTCTTCTTGACAGCTGGTGATCACATCTGTCGTAGCTGTTTCAAATATCTGGTTCAATTTATTCATCCGACTGTTATTTCTCTTAGCGGTCGGACTTTCTTCCTCTATATTTAAAAGCTCCTTCATTTTCTTGATCACTTCCAAGTTTGTTGAAGGTGCAATCTTATCATGAATGTCCTATGGCAGAAAATAATGTAAGAAAGGTTTGTCTCACTACTTGCACAAAATAAAACCAAATTGAGTATCTTGCTTGGAAGCAATTCTTACCTGTAAATAGGGGCGTAAAGCACCGACACTAAGAATGCCTTCACTTTCTTTCAGGGCAACTAGATGCTTTGCAAGATCATGCATAGCATGCTCAGCCTTCCGTTGAATTCCATTGTTATCTGTGTTTGATCCATATCCCTCACAACAAAGAGCTGCATCAGGTAACTTTTTTTCAACATAATCCCTTAATCTTCTTGCCTTTTGAATACAAACAATTGAGAAGATTATATTTGAAATAAAAAATAACCTTTTTGACTTACTTCTTCAACTATCTCAATTGGCCAACCGCACAATTGTGCCATTTCGACACCATAATCTGATGCCATTTTGCATGAACCAGGCATAATTTTATGAGTATACATCAAATTATCTCCATTTGTTGTAGAGCTCATATGCTGATTTTGAACGTTTGGATAATATTTAATCAGGTTTGAGAGCTGTGTGTAGTGTGTCACAAAGAACGTCATAGATCTTTTGACAAGAAGGAATTCTGATATTGCCCATGCAATTGCCACTCCATCTTCATTACTTGTTGCTCGTCCAAGCTCATCGATTAGTATAAGGGATTTATTTGTAGCATTTGCACAAATTGTTGCAGTTTCCTGTTTGAATTCAAATATTATTATAATACACATTCTAGTGAGGTGAAAAACCGAAAAATTTATATTCCTTCCATACTTGACAAGTCTTTACCTTCATTTCTAGCATAAACGATGAAATGTTATGTTCTGAATTTTTCAAGAACAAAATTAGATCAGAATAATGATATGAATAAAGCTTCAAAATTCTTGCATTATCTCACCCTGGTCATCGGAACTACCAATTCTCGTGCATATCTTGTCTCTTATCTTTAAACAAAATTGAAGAGAATTATTAAAAAGAGCGCATAAACGTATCAAATGGATGTTTTTATCATTATTAAAATGCATAATCTGTTTAATACTTACTGGAATAGAGGCTTCTTCAGCTGGGACATAGCAGCCACACTGCGCCAATATTACGATAATCGCAAGCTGTTTCAAATATGTGCTTTTACCACTTCCATTTATTCCTGTAATGATGGTAAAATTCTGTACAGAAGAAGCAAAAGTATCATTTGGAATAAATCCTTTATTGCCTTCGAGTCCAGTTGACGACAAATCTATTCCATAACGACCATTTCGTATAGACATGGCACCACTACCTGCTCCATCTAAGTGATCTGTCATGATAGGTCGGCACCAAGGTAATCTGCTACTTACAACATTGTCTGCAAAGCAATGACACATATCTATTAATGCAATAGAATCTGAAAGGGCAGCTAAACAGTCATATCTCTCGCGGGCTATATTGAGGACTTCTTGGATTCGGTTGTGTGTCATTATAAGAAGATCTTGAACATTTTCTTGTGCACGTGAATTTAAGCTAAGAATCTGAGGGAATGTGAGGTGGAAGATTTAGATTCTAAACACAACAAAGCAAGTAATATACAAGTCATACAGTCATACCTCTTCAGTCGTACAATGTATAAACCTTCCACTTTTTACTGGCTGTATCAAAATTGGAGGCAATTCACTAGCTAGTGAATTTGGCACACAAAGATAATAGCCCCTAGCGTTTGTTTCTTTCACTAAAACATTAATCCCCAAAGACTCCGCGTACTCATCTGCTAATCTATAGATATCATCAACATTTGCGAGATAAGCTTTACGCAGAACGTCCATCATCCCATCCGTATTTGGCTTCAGTGCAAAACATTCTTGATGTCGCATGGTATGGGAATTGCGACTGTACGCTGTACTCGGTGTAAAGATATTAGTTACAGCTGCGAGTACTTCTGTAAGTGCTGCTTGTTTCATAGTTGCTAAAATTGCTCGGAGTAGTTGAAGATTTTGAGCCCCTTTTGAAAAAATTTCTTGTGAGTTATCACTTTCACTTCTGCTAGTTCCTTTGGGAGTGATGAAAGATGAGGAAATCTCATGATCCAAATTGGAATTCCGTTGTTCTTTAGCCTGTTCTTGTTCGAGAGAGGACTTTTCGATCAATTCTAATTTTTGCAATTGCGATTCGATGACAGATGCGAAACTAGGTATCGAGCTTAAAGTACTCTTGATGCAGACTAATGCAGAAATGCCCTTGCTTGCGATTCTAGAGGTAATCAAAGGTCTATCTGAATTCAAAATGTCTTGAGATTTATTTTTTGTTTTGGGAACGAGCGTCAAATGAGATAACATTTTATCGACATCAGGCAATGTTTCCAAGTGCTCCAGGACAGAATAAAAGAAGTCTTCATCTTCCATAAAAGAATCGACTAAATCGAGCCTTGCCTCAGTAGTCTGAATTTTCATTGGTGGAGCCAACAAATTTGTTCGTAATAAACGTGCGCCAACGCTAGTCTTAGTACAATCAACTGTTCCAACCAACGAATGCTGAACTTTACCAGTTTTTGCATTGTTTAGTAATTCTAGATGATGAACACTAGCTCTATCAATAGACATTCGGTCACGCCCAGACGCCTCAATTTTAAGAAATATGCAGTTTTTAGCAAATGTCGCCCCAAGACAGACCTGTGCATATTGCAAAACTGCGTGAGATGAGGCAAGAATAATGTATTCTTCCAACATGGTGGCGTTATATGTATCTTCAAGACATATCTTCCTCAAAAGTTCTGCCCCACGTGTTTGGTCAAAATAATGTCGAGGCAAAAATTTGATAACCGAGGTGGATTTACATTCTAAAGTTGCATTATTATGTGATGCATCGTCTTCCTCCAGTGAATTCTCATCTTTATATTTCTTCACAATTTTCCGGGCCAAGGGAGAATTTCTCCTTCCTTCATTCAATAAAATTTCATCAGGCCTGAGTATTTCCAGATAGTTCAACGTTTCTATATATGTTTTCCCGTTTGCTTGTTTAGTGACTTGCATTTCTATGGGCAAACCTGCATCAAGACTTGACACACACGTTTCACGAGCAAGATTCTCAGAAATCGAACAAACGATGTGGTTTCGAACATTTGATTTCATTTTCATTGTTGTATTCTTATTTGCTTGTCGTTTCTTTCTAACAGTCGATGACTTACGATGCTTAGTAGAATGCGAGTAACTCTGATTCGATGATAGCGTAAATGTGCTCTCATGCGTAAAGAGTGTTTTTTCTTTTTTTAGTGTTGAATGTGAAGGTGTGGCAAAAATGCGTTTTCTCGATTCTGATTTCAAGCTGGTCTTTTCGACATTATCCTTGTCATGTTTCTTTTTATCTTCTAGAGCAAATCCTTCTTTCAAACGAGCGAGGTCCGAAAGTGTTTGTTTTTTTCTCGTTTCCTTTGATTTCGCTTTTCGTTTCTTCATTATGTCTATTGGATTCCTTTCAAGATTCAAAGATAATTGAGTATTATGGAACTGATAAAATTAAAAGAACGCCCGAAGACAAATGGAATTTGACATAGAATATATCTTTCGTGATGACAGCTTTTCTATTCAATAATTTCGAACATCATTTTAATATTCCAAAAGGCGGGAAAGCTACAACATCTATAGAATACTAACAACAACAAATGTCATTAAAATCAATTTTATTTTCAAACAATGAAATTCTAAACAAACCAGGACAATCAAAATCAATTGATTCCTTCTTATTTCATTACATATGTATTGGTTTTAAGTTTCATCTCCTATACATTTAGACTTGTGCGCCTCTCTTTGAGATAGATGCAAGTGCAATAGATAAAGCATTTCCTAATATGAAACAAGCAATATCATGACGGAGAAGTAGGACAGTTTAGTGAAGGAAAAAGTTTTCCAAAAGAATTTGTCTTGTCCAAGCGTAATAATAGCGGTAAAGATTGCGTTTATTTTACAGCACAACTCTAAATGTTTCAAAAGATCCAGCTATAAACAAAGCAATTCTAGTGAAATAGTGTAACTTGGCATCTGCTGTCTCCTAACATTCATTTCATCTCCAATCGATTTTTCATTGAAGAACAACAATTCACAAACACTGACATAGATACTCTTTGAAATTGACAAGATGCACATGCACAGGAACGGCAAATTTTGGCAGCTGCAGGATTCCTTCCATCTCTACTTCATGATTAGGCCATTGCGCATGATGAGTGAGTCTTGTCCTCTCAATATCGATTTTAAAGGTTTTTCCATACTAAAGATGTATATCCAATTCTACGTGGAAATTCGAATCTCAAGGTGTCAAAATAAAACAAGTTCTTCTTCAACTCTTCCACCAACGATAACAACTATATTAGCAGTATAATCACCAGTAAGGACTAAATATTTCATAAATGGCTCCAATTGCTCGGCGCGAGATAGCCCCTCTTCGATTGTTATGCCTGCGTTCCATAGGTCCCAATAAGTGCAGCCCAGAAATTTCATTTGCACCGATTGAAACACGTCATGAAAATGACAATGTGAAACAAAGCGATACGGTAGAAAACGACGAAATGATGAAGAAACCTGAAACAGATTCAAAATATGGCAATGGAATTATAAGCCCTCAATCTTCTGCTTCAAAACTGTTGCTAGCCTTAACAAGAAGACCGATTAATTCGAACCTACGAACGAAGACTACGAAATCAACCAGTTCTGATGAGCATGAAAAAAAGGAGATAGTAACAGATATCTCTAAAGTACCTATTGATCGCCTTGAATATGGCAGTGGGGCATCTGGAGTTCGCCGTTTCGCAAATGATTTAGATATATCAGCTCCATGGATATCAGCACGCAGTGCAGCGAATCCTCATTCTTTTTCAAAAGAGGAAGAAAGAGCTTTATATCAAGAGGGACCCGCACTTGTCATAGAAAACGGTAATCCAGGCTTAGATTGCTTACAAAGCTATATTGATTCCTTGGTAGATTTAAGTCGTATGAGTGACACAAGGCTTGGAAAATATTTTTTTATGGAATGGAAACGTTGTGTTATTGAGGGAGCTAAATCAAATACAAAGAATGTTAAAAATAATGAACTCAATAGCAGCAAAAATTCGAAATCGACTCCTGGAAAAAAGACAACCAAAAGAAGAAAATTGAACATCAATATAAAAACTTCCGAAAAAAAACAAAGACCCAAGGGGAGCTTATCGTTGTTTAACTGTGCCAGCGCTTCCATGTGTACATTTCGAAGTTTACGTGATGCCGATATTGGTGAATATTTAGATGTTCTAGATTTGTCAGGTGTTCATTCTATGACAGATAAAATATTTGCGAATTATGTTGCTCAATCATGTCCTCATATAAGGCGATTAAGCATGAAAAATTGCCGCCAGATTACTGGAAAATCTTTGGTTGCAATAAAAACAGTAAGTATTTCTGTAAGGCATCATGCATTTCGGTCTTATCTCGGAAACTAATTCATAAATTTAATGGAACTACCACAAACATTTCTTGTAAAAAAGGGACTCAGAAAATTAGAAGCGATAGACATTGGTGGCAGCTTCAATATTAATCCAAATGATGTGATTGATTTGGTGAAGACAACTAAATGTTTAAATGAATGCTACGCAAGTGGATTGGGATGGACCGATGTTCTATTGCAATCTCTCATTGATTCTTTTTCAGGTCGGAATGTCATAGGGTTGGGTCTGGGATTTTCTCAATATTTAACTTCAGATGGACTCTTGCGTGCCCTGAAATCATGTCAAAACTCTCTGCAACAATTAGCTTTACACTTTTGCGATACATGCATAGAATCTAATCAATCGTTAGCTAACTTGGGAAGTCTACTTCCTAATCTGAAAGTTTTGGATATTCGCGGTTGTAATGGTGTGAATTCTATAATACCTTTTATGGATGCCAGATCTGGCAGACTTGGGAACGATGATTCAGAGATTGAACAATTTAGTGACGATGAAATCAATAATGATCCTTCATATGGTTCTATAAGATGTATTTTCCTTCTTGCAAGATATACAAATATCTCAAAGAATTCATTAGAAGAGACAAACGCCATTTATCCTGGGAAATTCGAATGCATTATTGATAGCAGCGGAGTTGGACGAGGAGTGAGGAGATGAAGATATTTTAGATATGTTCGCTTGATTTAATGCAAATACTTGGAAAATATGGAGTTTTATATCGCTTTGACATGATGAAAAATTTTTTTCATCTGCATTTTAATCTTCTTAAGGTTTGAAACATGATGACGATGTTGCTTGACATAGGAAACTTGATACCGTCTTGCTTGAGTTTTGATTTTTGTCCATTTAAAATCCCTAAGGTGTTTCGTACCCTCTAGAGGGTCGCAAATGCACGAGTCGTTACGGAAACAAACAAACAAACATATCCGAACACATGATGACGAGCAAACAAACATAAATTTATATCCACGTGTATTTCATATTCATACAAATCATCCATGTCAATTTTTATTTACTTAGATACAGGCAACAGAATAATTTCGTACGAATAACTTACTAAAGGAATAAATATCTGATACAATTTTACGACCTTTCTACGTACATTAGGTAGAATTGACAAGAAAAGGATACGTCGCTTAGAGATATTTACATCAGTTTTTCCACGATGATATCTTTATTTTGATCAAATATGTTGTGTGATAGCTTATGCATCTACAGATGAGGTATGATGGAAGATCTCATAATCCATCAATACTCGAGTACGTATGCGAGTAATTTTCTGTCTTGCTTCCCTAACGTTGCTCATAAAAAAGGGCTCATCATCAACTCCATTCGTGAAGAAAACATCCATCACTTTTTCAAACGATAAAAAAAAGAATAATATGAAGTGTTACGAAAGTCCTCAATTCACAGCCCTTCAAGCAGCCGCTGCTGCCTTCAAATCCGATGAAAAACTTCACCTTCGCAACCTATGTGGAGATTCTTCTCGTTGTGCTTCGCTTGTTGCCACTAAAGTTTGCGAAGATGAAGAAGATCGCAAAATCATTTTGGATTACAGCAGGCAACAGGTAACTGGTGAAACTATGGAGCTTTTATTTGACCTTGCAGATAAGATGAATTTTACTGATAAACGTAGTGCTATGAGGGAGGGGGCAAAGATCAATGCTACAGAAGGTCGTAGTGTACTTCACCATGCGTTGCGTTTTCCTAAGGGATATGACTATGCCAAAATTAATACATCCGAAGGCCAGGGTGTTGTAGATGATGTACACGGAGTTCGTGACAAGATTGAAGCTTTTGCAAAGAAGATCCGTTCTGGTGAATTAAGAGGTGCAACAGGAAAAGAACTAAAAAATTACGTTTGTGTTGGAATTGGTGGATCTCAACTAGGACCTGAATTTGTCAATGAAGCACTCAAGGCTGATGCTGCTGCAGCCAAAGCCAGTGCAGGTCGTCAACTTCGTTTTTTGGCCAATGTCGATCCTGTGGATTTTGAGCTTTGCACCAGGGATTTGGACCCATCTGAAACAATGGTTATTGTAATCAGCAAGACCTTTACCACTGCCGAGACAATGCTTAATGCACGCACAGCCAGAAAGTGGTTGGTTGACGGTCTTACTAAAATGGGAGTAACTGACTCCAATGATATTGTAAAAAAACATGTGATTGCTGTAAGTACAGCTATTGACAAAGTTTCAGCATTCGGAATTGACCCAGACAACGCATTTGGTTTCTGGAATTGGGTTGGAGGACGTTTCTCCGTGTGCAGTGCTGTTGGAATTCTCCCCCTTTCTCTTCAATACTCTTACGAGGTCATGTCTAGCTTCCTTGATGGAGCACACGACATTGATGAACACTTCTTCACAGCTCCACTTAGAGATAACATTCCCGTCATTTTGGGTCTTCTTGGAGTTTGGAATTCTACCTTCATGGGATATGAGTGCCGTGCACTTCTCCCATATTCTCAAGCACTTAAGCGCCTTCCTGCTCATATTCAGCAAGTAGACATGGAAAGTAACGGTAAGAGAGTTGCTATGGATGGAACTCCTCTTCCTTTTGCCAGTGGAGAAATCAACTACGGAGAGCCCGGAACCAATGGGCAACATTCCTTCTATCAACTTATGCACCAAGGGCGTGTTGTACCTGCTGACTTCATCGGATTTTGCGAATCCCAAACACCTGTTGAATTGGATGGAGAAGTTGTTTCTAACCACGACGAACTTATGTCTAATTTCTTTGCTCAACCTGATGCTCTTGCTAACGGAAAGACTCTCAATGACTTGATCCAAGAAGGTATCCCTGAAGAACTTCGTCAGCATAAGGTATTTTCTGGAAACCGTCCTTCCTCCTCTATGCTCATGACCAAACTCGACGCCTTTGCCGTTGGACAATTACTAGCTATTTTCGAACACCGTACAGCTGTACAAGGTTTCATCTGGGATATCAACAGTTTTGATCAATGGGGTGTCGAATTAGGTAAGGTTCTTGCAAAGCAGGTTCGTACCCAATTGAACTCCAGCAGGAAAATGAACGCCTCTGTGCAAGGCTTCAATAGCTCCACTACTGCCCTTCTTGAGGCTTATCTATCTTCCAAATAATTTGTTTTGAGATATCTTCTACATTTAATTTTCCTATTCATCTTGGATTGAGGTTCACCTTTGAAAAAACCTAAGAAGTCAATGCTTATTGCAGTAATTAATATTACTTTTTGATGGGCATTTTGAGGTTTCTTTTTATGACATTTACAGTCATGTCTTCAGATAAGTGTCGTCCTAAGAAGCATACTTATTCAGTGTAAAACATAAGAAGACTAATGCAACAATATATAGAAAAGGGGAATTTTATTCCTCTGATCAATAGGAACCTAATTTTAGTTTTGGTTTAATTTGTATTTATGAAGATTAATTATTTTAATTTCCGTGACAACAATTGGAACGTTTTTGTTCAAAACCTTATGAAAAATTGTCAATCAATCTGGTGGAAATGATAAACAAACCTTGAAAGATATTCACGCAAAAGTTCCAGAAGCAAAAATAAATGAATCTTTGTTGATGTTCGAATGATGTGAGCATTTGAATTTTCAGTCGTAGCATTTATTTCTTACATCTGAAAGCAATTTGGTAATGACTTTATTCGTCTGTAGACAAAGGTAGAATTGTGGTAAATACTCAATCAATCACGAAAGTCATACGCAAAAACAAATTTTCAGCAGCAGTCGTTAGAGATTGAGATACGTATTTATTGATTTTATTGCAATCTTTTCTTGGCTTTATTCTCACAAAAAGCATCTTAAAAAATTCAACTACTGTGCACACCTACAAATGAAGAATCGCAGTTCAAGTGATGACGGGGCCATAGATTCTGGTATACTAAGGCAACCAACTTCAGATTACGATTCAGATGTACCTGAAGATAGAATGTCTCCAGCTCGAGAAAGAAAGGAGATTCAATCGCCAATTGAATTAGACGCTGTTTTATATAAGCGGCGGGGGGGACTGGGATGGAATGTTGAACATAATTGGTAAGAACAATGCGAAAAAGTTTTACTCGCATCAATTTTTCAATATTTTAACATTTTTTTCCGGTTTTTGAACTAAAGGGTGCCGCGACTATTTATGTTGCATGGTCCAATTTTAAAATATTATGAATCAACTGATTTAAAGTCAACTGAATTGTCTAAACCCAGAAATCGTATAAACTTATCAAAGGAAGAAACTATTGCAGACATGCATGTGAAAAACAAGGATGGCGCACCTTCCAATTTCTTATTAACCTTAAATGTATATGCACCACTCGGAGGCAAAAGAAGGTGGGAAATTTCTTTCAAAACCAGAGAACAACAGGAAGAATGGTATGAAGCAATTCGTAGATTTGATGGAAAGCCGAAACATAGAAGATTACCTCAGAAAAAAATAATGTTCAAGACCTATTTGGATGAAGTGCGCACATTTCGTCGTGCAGACGAAGTAGATCATGTTGTAGATTCCATTTCTGAAATAAATGCAAAAGTAGGAATTCTTTCCATTCCACTTGCTACATTTTTAAGCAGAGATCAACGAGATTCAAATGTGCTGTTTGCGTTTGTATTAGTTAACGGTTCAGCAATTACAGCACGGTATGGATCAATTGGTGCATTTTGGTTTTCCATTGCGATTTTGAATCTTGCAGTCTCCTATTTGTGCGCACATGTCACAACAAAGTCAATTAAAAGATTGTTAGCAAATAATGATGATGGGTATGAAACAGATGATAATGATAAGGATACTGATTCTCCGAAATCTTTCAATTCTATTTACAAGGCAGGTAGCACTTTCCCTCGTGCTGAAGCAAAGTCCGAGGAATTGAAAAAATTGATTGAAGATCATGGTATAGAATCTCCAATTGCATTAAAGTCTTGTGCATCTACAACTACAGATTTTGAAGAGATTCCTCACACTTACTGGAATGTTGAAGCTTCCAGATTTAATTTGCGTATTGGACCTAACTATAAAAAAAACAAACAAAAAGCTCCCAGTGCACCTGCATTGTACAATCTGTATGCCATGGATTTGGTGAAGGCACAGTCAAACTTGGAAAATGCTGAACGAGGATTTCAGATTCCTGATATATTAGGTGTAACAGATGTTCCAACTGGACATGCTTACGTACCACCAATGATTGTTCTTACAGTGAATATCCCATCAGAAGAACCTAGTATGTTTCAAAGCTCTGCTGTAGGTCCTAGTTACGTTGCAGTAATATATCTTGTAATAACAGAAGAAACACGAAAAGAACTTACTGATTTAGAAAATGCATCGGTAGCAGTAAAGCTATTGGCTGAATGGTGCCAACATGCGGAACATGACGACGTGTGGAAGGGTAGATTTAAGTTCCTTGCATTATTGGATGACATTGAAAATTTAGGGTAAGGACATGCAATACAAAAACATGCAACAATTATTGATCATATGATTCACTAACGTATTCATGTGATATTTTACTTTACTTGATAGTCTTCCGAACTTCATTGCTGGGTTCAATGGGAAACCTGTTTTAATCAATAAATCTGGAAAATTTACAAGGCATTCCAATTATATTGAAATGGGCATTAATGTACACGCATGGGCATTTATTGCAAGGAAAGGTCTTTACACTTTACTTCCTAAATTTCCTGAGCTCATTGTGAACGTCGGTGCAACAATTGAGGGAAGGAGTGATGAGGAACAGCCCGAAACTTTGCTTGGTGGAGTTCGAACAATGTATATCAACCTTGATAAAATTTGTTTGGATGGTAATGATAACTAGAATCAACCATAATTCATGATCGTTAACAAATAAAGAAGCGCGGAATGTGAGCATAAATAATATAGGCTTTCATATATAAGAATGATACAATATCCTTTTGTATTCGTAAATATTTTGTTTGGATTAGTAAATAGTTTAGTATGCACATAATGACAAAGTGTGCTGGAATTCAAGTCGAAAGCCGTCTGTCTAAGATAAAAGGATTGTTGCTGTTGTTTTTCACACTGATACGAAGTGGAGGAGCATCCCTTCCTATATTGATTTGAACATCGGTCATAAATTCACAATCAAAATTAGTTACTTCTGCACCCCTTTTTTCGTAATATCCGGTGTCACCACTGTGTACATATAACATTGGAATTTGCCATGATTTGCATGCCTTGGATATACTATCGGTGAATGCAGAATGAACATCTGGATTTGGGTTCGCGTGTCCTAACACAGCAATTGACTCAATTTCATCTTTATATCTTTGTACTTTTCGAACTACCCATAAAACATTGTCTAGCACTAATTCTTTCCACTCCTCGTCGTTTATTATTGGAGGGCCAATGAAGTGAATACCTAAAACTAATACTTTGGATTGAACAAATGCGAAAAAAATTGGTTTCATAGAAGAACGCTCTACTTGCAATCCATGATTCCATTTACTTTCGAAATTTTGAAAGAGGGAAAGCCAAGTATCCATTGCATTACCAGGATTCGGGCACTTATTCCAATCATTTTCTCCTGGAACTATAAATACAGGAAGTGGAGAATTTTCTAGTATATTTTTGGTGCGTTGAAATGATTGACTCATACATCCATCTTGTTCGGCGTTGTTTATACCACCAACATGCATTAAAAATGTTCCATCGTCTGGAAGCTCATAAATTTGTTGTTCCATAATGATTGCATCATCTTCATTTAAAGGTGAGTCGCCCATAACATAAAACATGAGACCGATGCCTTCTTCTTTGTTAATGCTGGTTGTAACTGTTGTCGGTGGAAGGGTTGGCTGGATTATAACATGAGAAGGATACTGCGATGGTAGAGACGTTCTTGCAACTGTAGGACTAGAAGAATTTAATGTGTTTGGTGAAAGGCTTGGAATTGAGAATGGGGAAGAGCTTGGAGAAATTGTTGGATTAAAAGATGGTGAATAAGATGATGACAAAGATGGTGGAGATGTGACGATGAAATTTTGCCCGGAATTGAATCTAAAAGTTGGGCTATTTGTTGGAGAAAGGCCCTGAAATTCGGTAAGTGGAGAAGATGGTATGAGGTTATCATCTACCACATTATCTACTTTGCTAGCTCTACCAAAATTTGCTCCTGCGACCATAGCACTAGCAATCGCAATTATTGTAAATGAGATGAATAGAATCACAACCGACAAAACAATTGTGACTCTGTATATTTTTGGAGCATTTTCTATATTGTTCAGGAATTCTCCTAGGAATATTCCCATTCTATTTTTGATTGTCGCTTTCGAAACGTTGTTGCTTTGATGTTTGCCATCAACGTTTTTCACTTCATGGTTCAGCCATGCAAGTTGTCCTTTTCCTTCTACTGAAAATGAGACAGCACTTATTGCGTCTGTCGGTACTTTATCCGAAGAACCTATTTCGAAGGGAAACGAATTTATGTAACTTGAGTTCATTCTTGTTCTATTTATGTTTCTCCTTTTCCCTAGATTATGATGGCCCTACTCAAAAGCTGTGGTATCTAATCAAAACAAATTTTGAAGACATGTCCTTCCGGCATTGACTAACGAGTGATTTTTAACATAACTTTACGTTCCCCAAAACGACTCCCATACGTCTTCGAAGCTTTGTAAATAAAATACCGCTTTAGGTCGTAAGAAAATCTGTCCTAGAGAGGTACTTCGGTAAACGTTTTTTACTCTAGTCACGCCAATTATTTCTTAGGAGAATATGACGTATATATAATCACATATTTAAGTTCCAACATAATGATCCACATGGACTTTAGTCTTGCGTCATTTGGAACGGAATATACTTGAATCTAAGTGGAGTAAAAATAAATGGGAAAAGGATGTATAAGTATTGCAAGACTGAATAAACTCAAAATTTATGACCAACATCTTAAACCTAACATATGGCGCATTTCTTCTCTACTTGGTTAGCCATCAACAGCACATTTCGTCATGAATGTACTCCATCAAGTAAGGTGTTTTTAAACTCTTGGTATTCAAACTTTGTAATTATTAGTTCGAATGAAAGCGTTTGTGTGACCGTTTAGCGATTCTCTGAAGAGAAGCAAACCAACTTTGAACACGGCAACAAACTGATATCAAGAAAGGCACATTGAGCAGAAAAGCTGCAAAACTACTTCTGTTTGTTTTGTTTTTTCTTCAATTTCATAAATATCCCTTCAGATTTACCTTTGTGTTCAATATGGCGTATTGATGATTTCTGAGCCGTTTACAAGTGAAATTTTAGTGTCAATAAATAAACGGAAGAAATCTACCGGCATTCTTATTATGCCCACTTCTTAGACAATGTTTTTGAATTCATATGAAATAGTATTTCTTGCCCAGCGTGAACTTCATTGGGATGAGCCAGGTTCGACATCATATATTTCAAATCATCTTCGATGTTAGACGTAGTGAGGGAGATTGATAAAAAAATGGAAGAGAAAGGGAAATACGTTCACGTTTTCTAATTAAAACGTCATCTCTAATTAAAAATGAATAAAAGGGTTTTTTTTATGTGGTTGAACTTAATCAATGAGTCACCTTAAAAAAGAATAATTAAAAAAAAACGATCTCGACAAGTTCATGGGCCTACACACAGGAAAAGAAATCCATAAGCCCCAACATATACAAACCAGCAATTCCGCGGCACTCTAGTCAATTATCTCAGTCTATTATTTGCAATAGTATATACTGAAAAAACTTATTTTCCAAAATGAGCCCTTCCAATAATGTGACTGTTCAAGCTGACCAAGAAAAAGCGTTGGAATTAATAGAAAGAATCAACTGTAAAATTAGACAATTCCCTCCAGCAGAAGGATTTAATACATACAAACCTAGGGAAACGGATATCGTTGTAACCACATTTCCTAAATCCGGGACAACTCTTACGCAACAATTAACATACCAAGTAGTCATTGCGACAGGAGGAGCAGGAGAAAAGGATCCAGATGGAATGACCTATGATGACATTTGTGAAGTTGTTCCCTACGTTGACTTCGGTCCAAAACACGGATTTCCAGATTATGAATCAAATCCCCGTGTATACAAGTCTCATTCTGTTCCGGCCATGTTTAAAGACACCATCCAAAAACACATTGTTGTGATTCGCAAACCACAATCAACTCCTGCTAGCGCTCTCGACTTCTTGTTTGAAGCATGGGCTGGTGAAAAAGTAACAAACAGATCAGTGTTAGAAAAAGTGTACCATGAGTTTTTAGCACAACGTATATTAGGTAGAGGGGCAGGGTTTTGCTCATCATCTTCTTTTGCAATTAAAGAAGATGACAAAGTATTGTACTTTCAACACATCAATAAAGAAGAAAAGAAGGAAAAAGAACCTGTGGAAAAACTCTCTGTAGGACCATGGTTCATGCACTGCAAAAGCTGGATGAATGCAATGCGCCCAAATACACTCTTTCTTTTTTATGAAGACATTGTCGCAGATATGACCACGGCTGCAAAGCGAATTGCTGTATTTATGGGACGGGAGTTAGATGAGTTTGGTGTCAAACAAGTTTTAGAACGATGTGATCGTATGTATATGGCAAACGACAAGAAATTTAAATGCACATTGGAAAATAAAGCTCTTGGTTTCGGTGAATTTGCATGGAAGGCAAAAACATTGGAAAGAGGTGAATTTACGTTTAAACAGTTCCAACCAAATGAAGAAGAAGAGGAAGAAATTCGTCTAAGATTTAAGCAAGAATTTGGATGTGATACGTACGATGAATTCAAAGCAATGATCTATTTGAAACAACAGGAACTAGGGCTCTAGATGTTTAAAGTTGATTCATAAGAATGTCTATATTTTTGGATATAATTTTATTGAGCAAAACAAAGAAGAAATAAATTAACCTTTTCGTGAAAGGCACCAATTTTTTCCTATTATGGTATTTCTGTTGTGCATAAGCTTTTAAATTTAAAAACAACATCGATAGGAAGCTTCTAATGTATGTTATGTCATGTCATGTTATGTTGTGTTTTCAGATATTTTTTATGAGGGTTCTTACCCTGCACTTCGGCAGAACTAGTACGGCTTCCCTCAATATAATCTAATATTACGTGAAACTATGAAAAAACGAGAGCAGGAAATAAAGGGAAACCCATCTTTAAAATTTTCTTCAAGCACTTAAAGGGTTATGAGTGATGTGATCACTTTCCACATTTTTACCGCACATCCAGGATACAGAAACAAACTAACGAACTTCATGTCAACAATTCGTTTAGACAATCATCAGCTTATCACTGCGTTCTATCACTCTAACTTAATCCACTTGCTCTGAAATGATACATAATATTAAAAAACTCGGTAAATTTCAAAATCGTCTTCTTCAACTTAGCTACTCTACCACGACAAAATGCATGAAGCAGAATCTGAGAAGTGCAGGTATTAATTCTTCGTCCGATAGCTTGATTCCCATCAGACTTCTCCATCATAGAAATTCTATCACTGACACTATAAATGTAACTCTGGTAAGAAAGGACTATGTTGCAGTGAAGGATACATTGTCAATTCGTGGGATGAGCACCACTACTGTATCTGCCAAACTAGTTGATAATGGTGAAACAAATAAACCACAGAAAGAATCCAAAAAAACTGACAGTGACGAAAAAGATGATTCCAATATCTTTCTTGACAACTTAGGAAAAATATTCTTAGCTGTCATAGCCTCTATCATAATTGCCCTTATCCGATCTTCTCTCGGAAGCAAAAATCGAACAAAATTACGTGATGAAATGGAAAAATCAAGTGTCCTTGATCCTTTAGAAATTGATGACTTGCGTTTTGCCAATAATGAATTTACACCAGAAGTGTTTCGAATTCTTATGAAGAAAGTTTTCGCTACTTTTCCCTTAGGAGAAGCGTCTTACAAAGAGTTTGTGTCAGTAGTTTTACATGTCATGAGAGAATTAAAGGGAGAGCAATTCACTATTGAATTCGGTCATTATTTAGACCGTGTAATGATTGGGTATTATGAGAAACAGAAAAAAAAGCAAGGGAATAAAGAAGACACATCTTTGACAGAACCCTTGAATGAAAATGTATCCATTTCATTTTTGTTAACGATGCTATCATTAGCCTTGAATGGAACAATCTCTGATAGGATTCAAATTCTTTTTGATGTACTTGCACATAGGAGTGATTCTAAAAGAAAAAATGATATCGAAGGAGAACCTGAAGTCACAGAAGCAGCTGTGGAAAACATGATTGATTACCTTCAACTCTCTAACCAACTTCCTTTTGATCCTCAGATTTTGACAGCAGACGTTCAGTATCCTATTCAAGAATATAAGGTTGGTATACCTGAGGAGCTGTTGGCATTTGCGAAAAAGGAAGTAAGCGATAAGGGTGATCTTATTTTATTGGGTAAAGAATCTTTTGAATGCAAAGACTTCGATGCTATTTTACACAGTACATTCATTTGTGCCTGGGGAGAGTGTTATGGCCGAAAGAAATAATCATCACATAAATATCTTTAGTTCGACTCAAATCTTCTATGAATGTTTTTCTCAACTTGTATATTTCGACTTGCATGCTTTGATATCATTTTTCGCAATTAAAGATGTTTTAGGTACTCTTTCTTTCATTTGCACATCCTTTACAAATAAGCAAAGATACGAGGAATGAATTCCATATACAGAAATAAAAGCTAATGAATTCAGACGCACCGAAACGAGATTCGAGAATATGACTAGTGAATAATTCATATGAATACCATAGTAATAGGATAATACATGATATAGACTCAACAATTACAGTGTAATAAAACTTCATCACTTTCATACCTATCAATAGAATCGATGTACAAAGTCCACAGCAACCAAGCCGGCAGCTTAAATCAAAATTTTTTCGAGAAAAAAATTCTATCGAATTCATTTCTATCAGTCTTTCTCTCATCCTAATGATATTTAGAGAAGTAAAACCAATAAAAATCCAATGCAACATTCGTGATGAACAGTATCTCTCCCATGAGCTCCCTACATATTTAAAATGGGTGGAAATGGGCAACACGGATAAGTTTGAGCGATGATTTTGTCGCATAGATTTGCTATCATCTACTCCCAACAAAGGGCTGATCTCACTGCAGGTGATACTTTGTGTTCGATTATGTTTCAATGTTATGAAATAATTATTCATATTTTTGTAAGAGCCAAGGTATGAGTCGCATTCGTTTTTT
>Ga0209092_10000857_pt1 | contig 30852 bp, 25 predicted proteins | sample FraStrMetagenome_FD_187446 | JGI IMG/M metagenome (GOLD analysis project Ga0209092, IMG submission 187446) | Marine eukaryotic phytoplankton communities from Arctic Ocean - Fram Strait ARC3M Metagenome (SPAdes) (version 2) | ecosystem: Environmental > Aquatic > Marine > Oceanic | place: Fram...
CACCACCCCGTGAGCAGTGCCAACCGATTGTTGACCACCGTGGGCTGGACCATACAAGGCCAAACCACCTACGCCCTCGAAGGCAGCATTTTTATGGGCGGTGCCACGGTACAGTGGCTCCGAGATGAACTGGGTTTGATCGACCAATCCAGCGAAATCGAGACACTCGCGGCCTCCGTGACCGATTCCAATGGCGCGGTTCTGGTTCCCGCCTTTGCAGGACTTGGTGCACCCTACTGGAATGGACATGCCCGCGGCGCGCTGTTTGGCATGACCCGCGGAACCAACAAAGCCCACCTTGCCCGTGCCGCTTTGGACAGCATTGCCCACCAAACAGTGGATATCGTCAGCGCCATGGAAGCGGACTCCGACGTCCCCATCGCTGAATTGCGGGTGGACGGTGGCGCCACAGTCAACAACCTGCTCATGCAATATCAGAGTGACCTGATCGGCAAATCCGTTGTTCGCCCAGCGATCACAGAGACCACCGCGTTGGGTGCAGCCTTCTTGGCTGGACTTGGTGTGGGCTTGTGGCCCAGTCTTGACGCGCTGGAAAGTCAATGGAAGGCAGAGAAAACCTTTTCTTCCACCATGACCGATGGGGACAGAACGTCTTTGAACAACCGCTGGCAACGCGCCGTCCGGGCCACATTGTCTTGGGCAGAAGATCGCTGAGCCATGGAACTCTACCGACCCCATATGAAGTCACAACTTCAGGATTCAAAAACCTGGGATGTGTGCATCATTGGCGGAGGCGCTACCGGCCTCGGAATCGCAGTGGAAGCTGCCAACAGCGGGCTGTCCACCCTGCTGATCGAACGCGGAGACTTTGCACAAGGCACTTCTTCTCGAAGCACCAAATTGGTCCACGGCGGTGTTCGCTATTTGGAGCAACGAAAATTTTCTTTGGTTCGAGAAGCCCTCCAAGAGCGGGACCGGATGCTGCACAACGCACCGCACGAAGTCACCGATCAAGCCTTCATTATTCCGGCAACAACCTACTGGAAACTTGCCTATTACGGCTTGGGATTGCTCCTTTACGACTTGCTCGCCGGTCGACGTAGATGGGGCCGAACCACCATCCTTTCAAAGTCAAAAGTGCACACCCTTCTCCCCCGCCTTAAAGGCAAAGGCATCGTCGGCGGTCTTCAATACTTGGATGGCAAATTTGACGATGTTGGCTTGGCGCTGGCCTTGGCCAAAACTGCTGCCAAAAAAGGCGCCGTTTTACTGAATCATGCCAAGGTCACTGGGTTTCAGAAGAAAAAAGGGCGAATTCAGTCGGCTTCCATCCAAGATGGACTTCATGGAGATGCCATGACCATCAGAGCCAAGGCCTTTGTGAACGCCACCGGTCCGTTCAGCGACGCCCTTTGCCGACTGGACAATCCAAGGCACAAGAACCGACTCAAGCCGAGTCAAGGCGTCCACCTCACCTTTGATGCCGATGTCCTGCCAGGAGACAAAGCGGTTTTGATTCCCAAAACCAGCGATGGTCGGGTGGTTTTCGCTGTGCCGTGGCACGGCAAGGTCTTGATTGGGACCACGGACACCGCGGTCGATCAGCCCGAAGAAGAACCGCGTCCCTTGGCGCAAGAAGTGGATTTTGTCCTCGACCACGCCAACCGTCATCTGGGACTCAACTTGGGTCGAAAAGACATCCGAAGCATGTTTGCTGGGCTGCGTCCCTTGATCAAGGGACGAATCGACAAAACCGCAGCGCTGTCGAGAAGCCACCAAATCAAAACCTCTAAATCTGGACTGACCAGCGTTCGGGGTGGCAAGTGGACGACGTACAGAAAGATGGCCGAGGACACACTGAAACACCTGAAGAAAAAGACCAAACTTCGATTTGAGCCCGCATCCACTCAAGACATGGTGCTGGAGGCGCAAAACGAATTTGATCGAGCGGTTCTTCCCGAAAACGAGTCGGAATTGACGCAAGCGGTGCTCCAAGCCCACCGCAAGGAAATGTGCATTACCGTCGAGGACTTCTTGTCTCGCCGCCGCCGCATTCTTTATCTCGACGCCCGCAAAGCCATGGCCGCAGCGCCCATTGTGGCCCGTGCATTGGCCTCGGCACAAGGGCGTGGAGAAGAATGGATAGAAAATCAAATCAACCTGTTTACCAAGAAGGCCCTGAGCCATCTGCCTTAACCTATTCCAATGGAAGCCTACATCGCTGAATTTATCGGGACCGCCATGCTCATGCTCTTTGGCAGCGGTGTGGTCGCCAATGTTGTTCTCGACAAAACCAAAGGCCACAATTCTGGATGGGTGGTCATCAGTTGGGCATGGGCCATTGCCGTCTTCGTAGGGGTATACACCTCCACTGCACTCGGCGGCAGCGGACACCTCAATCCCGCCGTCACCCTCGCTTTTGCAGCGTTTTCCGACTTTGACTCTGCCCTTGTTCCCGGATACATCGCTGCCCAAGTTCTGGGTGCCCTGACGGGGTCCACCATCGCTTGGCTCACATACAAGTTGCACTTTGACGCCACGTCCGATCCCGACCTGAAGCTGGCAACATTCTGCACAGCCCCTGCCATTCAACATTCGGCATGGAACCTGGTGACCGAAGCCATTGGCACGTTTGCCTTGGTGTTTGGTGCCCTCTGCATCGCTTCTCCAGCAGATAGCATGGGGGCTTTGGATGCTCTTCCCGTGGCATTGCTGGTCCTGGGCATTGGCATGGCTTTGGGGGGACCCACAGGCTATGCCATCAATCCTGCTCGGGACCTCGGTCCACGCATTGCCCACGCACTTCTGCCCATTGCAGGAAAGCGCGACAGCAATTGGTCCTATGCCTGGATTCCAGTGGTCGGCCCCATCGTAGGCGGCCTACTGGGGGCTTTTGTTTTTGGCTGTCTTTAAGCGGGAGTTACCGACTCATTTCTCGGCCATTGTGGTACATCCCGAGGTGTTTGACCTTCACGTCTGATGGCACGGTCCTGTCGCCCGATGAAGGCAACCACTCTACCCACTTTCGCTCACCGGGCAGGAGGGTGAATCCATTGTCCTCAAAACGTCCCTTGGCCGCCGTGGTGAGTCGAATGCCACACGCCACAGCATCCGCCGTGAGCCACACGCCACCCGAATCAGGGCTGCACTGCACCTTCGTCGGAATCCAAGACATGCTTGCGGGCCGGCTCAAAGCCACCACACCAGTGTCCAGCGACGCTCCTTCGTAAGACGTCCAGGACCAAGCCAAGACCGCAGGTTGTTTTGGAAGGGGCTCCACCGACACCTCCAACTCCCCCAAAAGCGGCCCGACTTTGAGGTCCACCTTCCCCGAAGACAGGGTGTCCCCGCTCAAGTCCAACATGGCCCATGAAGCCTCTCCCGATACGGACTTGCCGGACAAATTCTGCGCCACCATTCGGACCCGGTCCTCTTGGCTACGATCCCACAGGATACGCACCGGCTGATTGGCATGGCGAACCGCATGGTGGGCCAGCTTCCAACGACCCGCATGATCGACAGTGGACCAGGACACCGTGGGCCAAACATCATCCAACTGCCAATACAACGAACCCGAAGTCCGGCCTTTGGAACACCGATGTCGTTCGATGGCTTGACGCAAGCCCTCGGCCTGGGTCAACTGGGTCAGGTGGATCCAATCGTCAAGTTCGTCTTGCCCTTCTGCCGTCACTTCGGTCGGGTCTGCGAAATACTCGCCAGCGTAGTACTGCATCATGTCCCAGCCGTCAAAACCCGGCTCTAGCCAATCCATGGTGCAGCGCTGCCGAAATTGAAGCACCGTGTCTTGAAAATCCGCCGCCCCCACTTCGGACAACGTCCTGCGGTCTGGCACACTTTGAAGTCCAAACTCACTGGCAAAACGCCCGGCTTCCTCTGTGAAATATTCAAAACCCGCTTTCCCAAACCACACCCCCCAATCATGCTGGTCCCCAGATTTCCGTGGAGATGAGGGGTCAAAAGAGTGCGGTGAAGATGGCCAGTATTGCCCTCCCTTCCATTCATCCACTAGAGAAGGTAAATCAGACTCAAACAACTGACGATACGCCTGGTCCACTTGGGCCGAATCCACTCCATGAAGTCCATAGAGGTCTTGCCAACCCCAGTCTCGCCATGCCTTCTCGGACTCGTTGTTTCCACACCACAAGGCCAAGCTCGTTCGGTTTCGAAGCCGAAGCACTTGCTGTTTCGCCTCTGCCAAGAAATTTTCACGCCAATCGGCGTCCCCGGGCACCATAGCACAGGCCGACATGAAGTCTTGCCAAACCAAAATGCCATGCTCGTCGCACAAGTCGTAAAACGCCTCATCCCCATAATGGGCACCTCCCCAAACCCTGAGCATGTTCATGTGGGCATCCTTGGCGTCGGCCACAACCCGTCCCCACTCTCTCTTTGCGCGAACCGGAAAAAAGTCGGGCGGAATCACATTCGCACCCCGCACCTGAACCGGCACACCATTGACCCGGCATTGCATGGCCTGCCCCTGTTGGTCGGCGTCCATGTTCCATTGAAGAGAGCGCACGCCCAGATTTAAACTCAATTTCTTTCGGGCACCCTGATCAAAAGTCAACGAATACAAGGGTTGCGACCCCATGCCATTGGGCCACCACAACTCGGGTTGCTGGATCCCCAACTGATATCGTCCGTCCCCCATGCTCTGCCAATCCACTGGCACCGGGTCTCCGTCTAGTTCCAATCGGACATTCACCCCATCGCCCCCACCTTCAAACTGGACCTCATAAATGGCCGAATCCTGCGTCAACATGGTTAAGCTCAACTGATGGTTTGGCCATTCCACATCGGTTCTCACCCATTGGACGGGCTTCCAAATGCCACTGGTGGCCAAACGGGGGGCCCAATCCCACCCATAATGATACATGGCTTTTCGGGTCACCGCACTGGTTTGCCGCCCCATGGGACGGGCCTCATTGCTCACCGGAATCGGCCATGGCGCATCATCCAAGATCCGCTGCCCTTCGGTGATGGGACTCATGAACCGAACTTCAAGCGTATCGGACATCTGCCTGTTGATTCTCTCCAGTGGAATCCGCCAAAAACGGTGCATGTTGTCTGCAACCAACAAAGTATCCCCCCCCAACATGACCAAGGCGTATGTATCCAAGCCTTGAAATTCCAAGGCCCATTCGCCGGGGCCTTCGGGCCTTATGATCGTGGTGCGGTAATGCCAGTCTTCATTTTCTATCCACTGCACGGTGCCTTCATTGACGCCCTGAAACACATCCTCGATGCGCCCCAAACGCATGAGGTCTGTGTGGATGCAGCCGGGCACCTCCGCTGGAAGCCACTCCCCCGACACCTTCACCTCCCAACGGTCCAGCACCGGATCCTGGGCCAACTGCTGATCCAATCCTTCACACCCCATGAAGCCCAAAAAGGTCAAGAAAACTCCACCCAAAACTCCGCTAAAACCGACTTGAACACCCTGGGTTTCCAACATGAGCTCTAAGCTAACACCAAAGGGAATGTGCTCATTCACAGGATGTTGGTTAAGAAGATTTTTTCGCACTCCATCTGAATACATTCAAATTCAACAACTTGGAGCAAACAAATCCATGAAACATCTTCTTCCCTTTGTCGCAGGTTTTATCACCTTTTTCATCCTGAGTGGTGTGTACTACATGGGCATCATGGACATGCCTTCTGGCCCTTGCTTTCAGGCAGAACCAGACATGACATTCGGCATTCTTGCCAATGCACTTTTCGTGGCTTTGACAGCCTATGTCATTCAAGTATCCGGTGACTTTTCCGCCAGCAGTGGAGCCAAACATGGCGCCATCGTAGCCTTGACGGCCAATGGGTTTCTGAATTTGGGGCTTGTCGGCATGACCACCCTATTTACTGCCAGTGAAGCCATTCAAGACATCGTGGTCAACATCCCCCTCATGGCTGCTGCTGGCGCAGTCATGGCCATTCTTTACAACCGAGGCGAAGCCAAGAAAGAGGCTTAATCCAAATTCAGCGGCTTGATGGCGCTCGGTCTACCAATTGCATTGGACTGAAGAAACCAAGCTTCGAATCTTTCACTCAAAGAAAGGCCCTTCAAACTCAGGTTTGAAGGGCCTTTCGCTTGTGACGCGATTCCATCGCGGCCGCGCAAGACCGGCTCATTCTCCGTCTTCAGGCCAAACGATTTCTGCCGGACAAGGCATGGACGTGCCATCTGGTGCAAAACACACCGATTTGAGCGCCTCACCCACCCCTATGAAGGCACCGGCCGGCCCATCAAATTGAAACGTCTTGCGAAAGAATACCGCACCACTGGGATACCAACCATTCCAATGGTAATGACGCCCATCCAAGCTTTCTTGGCTCCGCAGCTGTCCGTTTTGATGCCACTCCATGCAATCCATGGTCCATTGCCCTTCCATGACTCCACACTCCAATTTGAGCGCTCCGTTCGGCCATTGATCAAAGAGAACGCCTTCAAAAGGCATCCAGATTGGTTCTCCTCCAGCGGTTGTGTCCACACATTCAGACAAGAACCGCCCCTCAATCTGCACCTCATCGATGTGCAACCTTCGCACTTCCTGAGCCCAAACATCTGTGGTGGCATGCCCTGCCAACAAAAACAGGTGCAAAATTGCAAATCTCCACCGCATGGAATCCTCAATGCCGGTGAAGAAAATGCGCCGAATCGAACCGCATGCGCTCCCCATATATGCCCCCATCCGCGCGCTTACCCGCAGAGATGACCATGGTCACCACCGCTTGCTTGGGTAAATTCAGTAGACGCTTGACCCGCGCGCTGTCCATGCCTTCCATGGGACAGGTGTCAAATCCATGTGCACGCATGGCCAACATGAAATGGGCACAGGCCAAAGCGGTGGTTTTGTGCGCCCATATTCGCATGCCCCACTTGCCAATGGGTTCACGTGGATATGGCTTTTTCCTCCCGCGCCATCGCGTGATGGCCCATTTGAAGGGCGTCCGCCATCCCATCCACCCTTGGTCATAGGCCAAGGGTGTGATCTTCTTGTAATACTGAAGCGCACTCCTGGGCACGTTCTCTCTCTCTTCTAAAGCTTTCACCATCCATTCATTGTTCCGCTTCCACAGGTCAGGCCTGCCCACGAAAACCAACAACTCCGAAGCGGTTCCTGCAGCGGGCTGAGACAAGCATGCCTCGACCAATGCCGCTTTCTTCTTTGAATCCACCACATGGTGAATCTCCCAGGTCTGTAAGTTGGACGAGGTCGGCGCTTTGAGCGCGGCGTCCATACAGGCCTTCATGACCGAGTCTGGAATGAGATCGTCCGCATACACTCGGACACTTCTGCGCGAGTCTACAACGGCGTGAAACGCCTTTGCATCGGTGACTGGCGCCGCAACCGCTTCGCGCTTCTTCTGCTCAACAGGTTGAAAAATCTTGACCTTAGACATGACACAAAGATGCCCCATCCGAAAGCAGATATGGCGGCGGAATTAGCCTTTGATCAACCGGAAGGTTCGCACCGAGCCATCCTCAGATTCTACCCGAAGTAAAAATGCGCCCACCGGCCATTGCTGCGCCACTACCCGCAATGGACTCGCTCCTTTTCCATCGGCGATTTCACGTCCTGTCAAATCCAATGCGGACCAATGACAGGTGGTCCCTTGAGCCCCTGCACTGATCCGGAATTCATCGCGTACCGGATTGGGCCAGACTTGAATCATCGGCATCACCCCTGTCGATACACTTGGCGCAGATTGAATGCCCAAAGCGTGCATCACCGCCTGAATGGCATTGACCTTTCCCCAACCCCAAATTGGACTGCCCTCCTCTGAAATTTCACCCGTGTGGTTGTCTTGCCTCGCCGTGGCCTTGAGTGTCTCCCTCACTTCCAATGGACTAAGCGTTGGATTTGCCTCCAGCAAGAGCGCCGCAATGCCCGCCACAGCGGGGCCACTCATGCTGGTCCCGGACAAGCGCGCAAAGGGGTAGGTTGTCCCTTCAAATTCAACCGATTCGGTCATGTTGAAGTTGGCATCCGTAAAAGAACTGATGGCGGACTCCACAGATACCCCAGGTGCTGAAATGTCTGGCTTGGTGCGCCCGTCAATCGTGGGACCCAATGTAGAGAAGTTGGCCAGCGTGCCCCCGCCCTCATTTCCTACAGGGTTCAAATACTCCGAGTAATACGCCCCAACCGCAATCACACTTTCCGTGTTGGCGGGAATGGACACCCCGTATTCAGGATCACCTGCCGTCCATTCAGACCCTGTCGATTGAAAATCTTGGCCCCAGTTTCCAACGCCATTGGAGAGGTGGGTCACATTCCAGGCATGCACACGGCCTTGCCCTGCACTCACTTGAAGGCCCACGCCGAGATTGGACAACCCTTTGCGGATTCGGAACCGCAAGTATGGACGTCCATTGTCTGGGTGCGCGTCTTCCAACACCAAATCAAATGGAATGGTATCGCCATCTTGAATCAACATGGAATCCAACATCAAAGGCCCAGATTCCGTGCTGTACCATGGGCTCTCTTGGGCCACTTGACTGCCCATTTCGGTTAACATAAATCCAGCCTCAAACGCTTCCCCCGGTTCACCCCACATGGTCAAATTTTGCCCCCACATGGAAGGGTTGGCTGACTCTGGATAAAACTGCACCCGTGTCCGCATGGTGTCCCCCTCAAAGTCATGGGCAATGTGAAAGTCACTGTCTCCATTGTTCCCGCCAGACCCCACAAAAACCACTCCCTCCTCGGACATCGCATTGATGAATTGGTTGATCATTCCCAACCCATCTCGGGTCCCAAACTGAGGCAAACTCCAGCTCATGTTGATCACCAGCCGCTTGCCATCGGCTGCGGCCACATCTTGCATCCAAGCAAACGCATCCATGGCTGCTGACTCATCCACCAAAAACGTGGCAAACAACAACTCCGCCGAGGGCGCCATTCCCATCAGCTCTGTCCCCGCGCCTCCGCCGGCAGCGATGCCCCCGACGTGCGTTCCATGATAGCTGTAGCTGTATACGTTCGCCGTATCCGAAGCCATCTCCGCCAATTGCTCTGGTGTCTCTCCGACGCGCCCGTAATCAAATCCCTCTGGTGCCGGACCTTCCAGCCGAAACTGATCCCAGACCCCGCGAATTCGAGAGGCCGTGAGCGCCGTATCATAGAACATGGGATGGGTATAGTCAAAGCCCCAATCCACAATGCCCACCAAAACGTCATTCCCTGTAAAAGACTGGGGCAACCCCAAGCCAGCATGGACACTGTCGGTCCGGGTTCCGTAGCGTGCCTTTTCCAAGTCAGGAACAGCTTTCGACGCCATCTGCCATCCACTCAAATCCACATCGTCCAGCCTGTCCAAATGGTGAATGTCCACACGAAAAGACACGACACCTCCGCGTTGCGCCCCCATTTTCACCTCCTCTCCGAGGCCGGCGAAAGCTCCTGTTACAGTTCCTCCATCATGCAGTCGCCCAACAAAGCCCACCATCAATCGGCCATTCATACGTGCCACTGGAAACTGCCCAGATGTCCCGGCATACAGCTTGTTTAGGTCCAAGGAAGATTCAACAATGGCCTTCAGTTCCGACAGCGCCATCCGCGTCGACATGGGAACATCTGCCTTCGCCCCTTGAGCGAGCCCAAGCGAATAAAAAAAGGTCAACAGGAAAAACAGGGAGGGCAATCGAAAGGTCATGGGAGACAAAGATGTTTAGGGATTGGCCCAAACCACGAATCCATTCAAGGATGTCGCCACAAAGAGCCAAATCAAGTATGGGAGGATGCCCCAACGGGCAGAGCCGGAATGTGACCATCCTTGACGGGCCAGTGCCACAATCACTGTAAATAAAGTCAAGATCTCCACCAAGGCCCACCCCGCTTCATGCGCACCGAAAAACAAGGGGTTCCACGCCACATTCAAAACCCAAGCCAAAGCAAAGCCTTGGCGCACTTTTGATTCTGTGCCCTGCGATTTTGCATGGGTCCACCAACGGGCCATGAAGCCACTAAATCCGACCATCACCAAAGTCCACGCCGCACCAAAAACCCAGCCTGGAGGGGTCCAAGGTGCTTTCTCAAGGGACGCATACCAATCCGAGACGACACCTGGCCCAGTGGCCATGCCTCCGATGGCCAATCCGATGAAGTTGAGTGTCCCAAATGCCAAACATGAAAAAAGAAAGCTGCGGTTCATGCTCTGAAGAAACGCTTTCTGGTGAACATCCCCAACACCACCATCACCGCCACAATTCCACAATAATGAAAGTTGGAGGCTGGCGCCCCCGGGAATTCCCCCTTGATGCGGGCCACAAAGGTGAAAGCCATGACAAATCCCACGAAATAAACGTACCAGATGTGGACACCGTCACGCCACCCTCGGGTCATCAGCATGCGCGGGTGAACCACCAGAGTCACATAGGCCAAAGCCCCTCCAATGGCCTTGGGCACCTCAGGGTCAATTTCGTTCCAAGCGAGATTGGTGGCCAAGTAACCAAAATGCAATACGTGGACCCAGGCAAAAAACAACGAGGACAAGAAAGCCCGCCGCCATTTCTGGAGATCTCCTCCCCATTGAATCAAACAGAAGACAGAGAACAGAAATGCCAAAAACGAAAAACGGCCACTGTACCGGGCCGCATAACGGATGGCTTCCAAGTGGCCCTGACCTTGCATTTCTCCCCATACCCACATGGAGCCTTGAATCAATAATCCAACAGCCAACCAAGGCAAGGCCTGTCGAAGGGGCACACCCGGGAAGGACACTGAATCGTTGGAGGTCATTCCATTCATTTCCTCGAATTACCCTTTGGTCAAATCGCCACGTAGCGCCTCGATGGACGCATGGATCTCTTTGAGAACCTCTACAACGCCGTCTCCAGCTTCAAGGGGCGCAATAACTGGTTGGAGCCTCCCTTCTTGAAATCGGTCCCTGGCCAGCATCACTTCTTCCTTGAATCCTTCTGCATCCACAATGCCAACCAGTTTCATGTCGGCTCCTGTTTGGTCGCTGTTTCCCGCTGTTTCCACCTTCAAAATGCGCAAATCAAACCACTTCAGAACGGGGTTGTCGATGAACGTGAGATCTTGAATGTTTTCCAATGGAATCGTCTTCTCCTTTTTGAAATAATGGCCTTTGGAGAACCGCAAATGCCGCGATGTCAGGGAACATTTCAAGGCATTGAAATGAATTCTGGCCACCCATTTCCCCCATCCCAGTACCCAAAGAAGTAAAAGTGGAATCGTAACGATGCACAAGGTGAACACCAAGGCCACAGACGAAAAAATGTACTGCTTGATTCTCGGGTTGAATTCCGCTTGACGAATGAGGTCTTCTTGTCGCATGCCCCCAATGTAAAACCCGGACGTCACTCCCTCTCCATTCTCACCCGTAGGCCAGATAAAATCTGGTCATTCAAACCACTTTAACTCCGCGCCTTTTTCAAAAGGCGAGAGGCACTTGCGAAACAGTGCATTGATCAATATCAAATGAACGAGTAAAGCCACATGCAACGGCAACAAATACCAAGGCCACCCCCAATCCAAGATCAACGGATTGTCTGCAGTAGGGGCTTCCCAAACGTACATGTAGTTGGCGGTCAATCCTTGGGCATGTGGAAACCAGGTATTCAGCACCCCATTCACCCCCATCATCACCGTCGAAGCCAACACCGCAAGCCCGTATGCGCGCAGCCAATCCCATCGCCGAAATCGAAAGCCATAAGACCGAGCTAAGATGATCGGCACCACCACCAATGCCGCGTGTTTGGTGTAATACAGTAAGAAAAAAGGCCACGCATCTCCAGATGGCAATTGCGGTGTGATGAGCGAATGGAATCCCCCGATCATCCCCATGAATCCAGCAAAAGCAAAGACCACGGGAGACCGCCGAAAACACAAGATGCCTAGCAAAATTGTGTTGAGCCCACAAAAATGAAGTGGCAAAGACCTGTGAATGGAGAATGAGAGATCGGGATTCCCCAAGGCCAAGGTCAAATCCAAGACTTGCATCCCCAGCATCGCAAAGCCGATGTACCTCAAGTGTCGCTCTCTCTGCGCTGTATTCCTGTGCACCCCCCAAATCAAGACCAAGGCAATCGACACACAGCATCCAATCGCCAACCAAAATCGAGGTTCTTCTGGGCCAATGACCACATCCAATTCACTCATGGCCACAAACTACACTTGAAGGGCAACATTTCCGCTATGACGTCGGCTTGTGTCGTTCGTGGGTGCGGCGCCGATGATGGGTCATTCGATGAAGCTCTTCCCCCCATTCATTCAATGCCTCGGGGTCGTCTTCCAACATGGATGGTGGCCGCTTGGGGTGTACGTTTTTCAAATCGCGCTTCCGTCCCATGACAGAATAACCCGACATCCTCTCCATTCGTTCACTGTTCACTGCAACCACCCACCACAAAAAACAAAAAGTCGGTTAACCTAGATTGCCCTTGACTCGTTTGGCGAGCAAGACCAGAAGTAAGGTGAATCCTCCCACAATGCTCGACAGCATCACATCCACTGCCAAACCAGGCCAACTTTCAAACGCATGGTGCAATGCAGGAATGTGGTGATGAAATATCCCGCCCGAGACCAAGAACAAGGCCACCGTTCCGACGACACTGAGCAGTCGAATGACCCAGGGTAAACCCGCGATCAAGGCACTTCCCAGTCGCTTTGCAAAGGCACCTTCACGCCGCGTTAAGGTCATGCCCAAATCGTCCATGCGCACAATCAAGGCCACCAAACCATAGACTCCGACCGTGGCCAATAAGGCAATGATGGAGACAGTGACCATTTGCACCAAGGGCGCGGCTTCCACAACAGAACCCAAGGCGATGATCACAATCTCCACGGACAAAATGAAGTCCACCAAAACAGCAGACCGGATCCGGGTGCGCTCGTCGGGACGTTCGGTCGGTATGTGGCCCTTGGGATGCGGACGCCATATGTGCACCACTTTCTCGACCCCTTCAAAAGCGAGGTACACTCCGCCCAAAATCAGCACAGGTTCAATCGCCCAAGGCGCCAAGCTCTCCAGCAAAAATGCCAATGGCAGAATGATCACCTTGTTCAGGAAAGACCCCTTGGTGATCGACCACAACACCGGCAACTCCCGGGAAGCCTCAAACCCACTGGCTTTTTCGGCATTGACCGCGAGGTCATCTCCCAGCAGGCCCGCCGTTTTCTTGCCCGCCACTTTGGTCATGACCGCCACCTCATCCATGATCATGGCCAGGTCATCCAAGAAGGCAAAAAACATCGAAGGCATGGCGCGAACTTAATTCAGTTGAACAACCCATGGCGCACGAAGCCGCGCCTTCTGTTGGCCAAAGGACAACCCACAGCGTTCCTCATATTGAAGTTGATTTGCACAAGACGCTCATTCGACGGGCAGCATCTGCTGCTCGACCACAAAATCAAAGGCGAGCGCAAACAAACTTTGACCTTGCAATGAAGCATCCCAAGGGCCATGCCCTTCCCCAACAAGGGCATTCAGCGCGTAATCCAAGCCCAAATCTTGAAAGATGGTTTCAAGGGCCAATGCTTCGGAAAACAAGACTGAGAGATCTTCGGTCCCATGTGCAATGAAGAGCGAAGGATCAGAAGCGTCGAACGTTTGTGACCCAAAAATCCCTTCCACTAAATCCGCGGAGACTTTGGAGCCCCAAAAACCCAAAATGGTCTGTACTTCATAGGTTACGCCCAAGTTCGCCGAAGCCAGCGTCGGGTCTTCTTCGAGGCTCAATTCAAATTGATAGTCCTCGGGCTCGGTCACTGAACAACCAATGGCTGTTATGGCACCTGCCGATCCACCACCAACGGTCAAGTAATCCAAATCGAGGTCATAGGCATCCGCATTGGCCACAACCCAGCGCAAGGCCGCCTTGGCATCTCGGTGGGCAGGATAAATGGCCATGGCTTGGGCCACGTTTCCTGCATCGGCAAGCGGATTGGAGTTCACAGAATCTACCCACGCCTCCGGTACCGTCCCCAAATCTCCAGCCAACCTGTAGTCTATCGAAAACACAACCCAACCACGGCTGGCGAAATCCTGAGCCAAATTGACGATGGCCGGCTGTTGACGCCCCCCCCCTATAAAGCCACCTCCATGAATGAGCACCATGGCTGGACGAGCGCCGCCTGCACCCTGTGGCACGTATGCATCCAAAAGCAAAGCCATGACTTCTGCTTCTGGACTGTTGAGCGACGTGTGGGACAGTCCCTCGGCGTACACCAGCCCCGCTTGTACCTCCACACCAAACGTGGGCACCTCGTACACTGTGGGCAATGAAGGCGCTTCAGGACACGGAAACCCAAACACATTCAACATGGCCAAGACATCGGCGACGCCCACCCATCCATCCACATTCAAATCCGCGGGTCCACAGTTCACCATGCAACCAAACTCACCGAGCAAAATCAACACATCGTCCACTGCAACCAGCCCGTCCAAGCTCAGGTCTTCTGGACACTCAGCCTCGTCTGAATTTTCCGGTTCTTCGTCTACAGCCAAGAGGCCCGCCACTTGAACCAACTGTTCATCGTCCGTCCCATGTTGGGCATTTCCTCGGATCAGCACCACTTGATCATCCAGATATCGAAAGAGGGTCAAATTGCCCAATGCTTCGCCGGAAACAGTCGGTCCATTGTGGCCTTGTTGCAGCGCTACTCCATAGATGGACACCTCAGCCGGCGGAAAGAAAGTCCCCACAGCCGGACCACCTGCATACGGCACCACCGAATCGTTGTGGTTGCAAATGGAGATGTATTTGCGCCCCAGTAAAGGCTCTACAGCCACATCGTACCCGCAGAAATCAAGGGGGGCATTGGTCGCTCCGGATGGCCGGTAAAACGCACCTTGGTGAAATTGCGGCGCGTTCATTTGAGACACAAACGCCACAAACGCATCCACACCCGGCTCATCCAATTCAATGAACGCTTGGTTGACCAAGCCTGCTCCATTCGAGAAGCCAACCAGTCGAATTCGGTTGGCATTCACATTGTCAAAACCCGACAACTGAACCAGCAAATCCGACAACATGGCGATGTCCGGTGCCTCGCTGTTTTCACCGCATAAATTCCAAGAATTCAGGTAGCCTGTGGGGGCCACCAAAATGTGGCCTTCCGTGATGTTGTTTCCAAGTCCAAACATCCCGGGCCCATTGCCCCCATTTCCATGCAACAGAATGCACACTGGAAAACCTGCATCCGGCATGTCTCCGGAAGGAAGCGAAACCGCCACGGGATAAGTCCACCCATTGGGCTCCTGACTCCAAATCTGGGTAAGCTCCAAATCAGCAGAACCCAGAAATGCGGATTGAGCCTGTAAAGCCCCCATGCACGAAGTAAAAGTGAAGAGCAGCAACCCTCCACTTTTCAAGGGCCGGATCCACCGCTTGGCTGCAAAACGGAAATGGGACAGAATCCCTTGACACAGTCCTTTATTCACAGTTTCATGGGCTTTGCTTGATCACCCGTTTCGTGGCAGAGGTCCGGCCCTGGGCATCAACCAAGGAAACCAAATAAACCCCTGCGGGCCATGCGTCCATGCTCACCTGCACGGCTTCTCCAAAAATGGACTGAGCGAACAAGACCTGCCCCGTGAACGACATCACCAAAGCTTGTCCCCCTTGGTGAGCTTCGTTCACCTCCAACCGGAACGTCGACACAAAGGGATTGGGCATCACCTGAAACTCAGCCGCTGCCCTTTCTTCCATTCCCACAACGGTCCAAGGCGCGCTGGCCACAGCTGGACAATCTGCCATGTCAGCCACATAAACAGCGTATTCACCTTCGCCTGGGCTCACCAAAGTGGATCCAGCTTCTCCCTCTATGGGCGCGCCATTCAACCACCATTGATAAAGCGCAAAATCTCCATCTACAACCAAATCACCCTCTCCGTTTTGGCTCAGTTCCGGCGAAACAAGAGGCCAACAAACCAACATTGAATCACTGGCCGTTGGGCATCCTAAATCCGTCTCAGAATCGACCCAGTACCATCCACTTTCTAAGGGAAACCATGTTTCCCCATCGACATACATGGTGTCCATGACCACGCCGTTGACGTGCCAAACCCACCAAGGCCGATTGGACGCGGTCACCAGGGCCATCGGAGATCCGTTGGCCTCCACCAATTCGATGTCCATTTGCGCATTGGGCATGCAAAACAGCAAGGCTTCAGATTCGGCTGAACAACCGGCAGAGTCCAATCCTAAAACCGAATAAAACCCACTGATTTCCGGCGAAAAAACGGGGTCCCCCCCACTGACCACCAAGCTGTCGCCCCACCACCATTGGTACTGAATCAAACTGTCGTTGGTGCACATCAAATTGCTTGGACTGGACTGCACCAATTCCACTTCAGGCAGGGCATTCACCCACACCTCGGCAGAGTCCACCACCACCACAATCGGCGCCATGCCAATTGTGGCCACTCCGCTGCTTGGGTTGGCATTGAGCGAAATCGTACCGGGCCCGTTGGGCGTGATGGACGTCCATCCGAGCCAATCGTCACCATCCAACAAGTCTTCGTCGTAGAAATCGATGGAATAAGGGGGATTGTTCAAGACAATGCCCAAACCCGACCACGTTGCGGAAGTGGAGGCATCCACGGTACTCGACGTGTAAACCACAGATTCATTGGCGTCCTTTAATGTGAAATACGGATCCGGATTTTGCCAAAAATCATCCCATCCACCATTGGTGGTGGAGGTCAATTGCACCTGCTCGAGTGTCTGGTTCAAAATCGTGGTCTCCAGCACAACAACGTGAGCTCCCGGCTCATTGAACTCTATGGCTGTCAATGTGGCCCCTTCCACCGCTGCGCCCGAGGGCAAAACCCAAGTGTGATCCGTGATTTGATTGCCCTCTCCAAATACCGTGGCTTCAAAGTCTGCCGACACTGTCCCACAGCCGGAAGCCGGAGAAAAACTAAACGAAGAAGTTCCCCCTGAACCCGGTGCAATGATCAATGGCAAAGCAAATCCCTGCGGTACGTCTTGCTCAAAGCCAAGAGCCGTCACAACAGCCATGATGCTGATTTGAATTTCGAATGCTCCTGAAAAGGTGGGGTCACCGCACAGGGTTGCGCAACCACTGTTCTGGCCTGAAGCCGGCTCATAAAACGCATCTTCATCATCCAATTCCAAGGTCAATCCAGGAGGAATGCCCGTGATGCTGGCTACCTGCACACTGTTTAGCGTCGCCACCAAACCCGATCCTGGATCGGTGATTTCTGCAGGGAGAAAAAAAGTGATGACGGACTCATAGTACTCACCCGCAGTTCCTCCTGGCAATTCTAAAGGACATAAGGTGGGAAAACCATCACCCGACGTGCACCCCGGATCGGCTTCACAAGCCTCACATTGACCTTGAACGGTTCCAAAGAGGAATCCGCAAAAAACGAGCAAGGCAGCAGCCCGAGAAACAATCGCATTCACACCGGAAAGATGATTCATTCCATCGAATCTAAAACATCCTGATGACGATGCCCCACTCCCCTTCACAACTTAGACTCAACAAAATCAAGACAATGAATCCTCCTGTAGATGCGCTGGCTCAAAATAACCCAAGACCCAAGAAGGACTGAACAGCGGATAACTGAGCCGGTCAAGTTTCGATCCAAGAACACTGGCACCCTCCACCCTGCCCGAGGGCAAGGCCATCAAACACCGCAACCAAACCACCTCAATCAGCTCTCGATAACCCTGTCGGATTTGACTAAGGTCAAACTTGGAAACGGTTAACGCGGCCTCTTTGCCTTGGCCTTCATGAATGGCCAATGCCAAGTTGAGTAGCAAGAACAATTGGTGATGGTGGCGCTCAAAATGGACCATGGACTTCTTCTCGAACTGAACCTCGTCACGGATCCACCTCATGAGTGCAAAGTCTCCCACAATTAAGGCGTATGTGACCATTTCATGCACCCACGTAATGGGCACAATCATCCCCTCATGGCTCTGACCAAACAACCGCCGCCACAGAGAAGGTGCATCTCGCTCCCCGCACATCCAACACACAGAGAACACCCTACTCAGCAAAATGGGGTGTAGGTCTGCAAAGACCAAATTCGACGTATCCAAGGGTTCGATCGGCTCCTCATTTAGTAGACTCCTAAAACGCACAAGACAGGCACTAAAGGTGTCCACCTCAGGACCCAAACTCAGTCGACACACCTGGTCAAGCCAATCTCCATAAAACCCATTCAGGCTGAGGTAATCGACAAAAGTCAAAAACACACTCTGAAGAAAGTTGACGTTCTGAAAAATCTGCGGGTTTTCAAATGCCCGGCTCCTGAAGAGAAGACCCACAGATGTCGAAAAATGCAACTGATGAGAATACTCCCACTTCTGAACATCAAAGGATGGAGCTTCAAACAGTGACGAGAACTCTTCCATTCGGTTCGTCAAGAGAAGTTCCCGGCTCAATTGAATCAAAAGGTCCATGCGTTCTGCATGGTCTGAAGCCGTTTCCAACACACTCAAAATGCCCCCTAAATCGCCGTCATCAATCAAGGAAAACATGTGCTCTGCCACCTTCCATCTGGCCAGTCGAAAAGACGAGTTGCAGAAATCAGGATAGTCTTGGAATCCGCAGTAAACGGAGAGTATGTTCAGGGTCTGTCGCCGGGGCTTCACTGGTTTCGCTAGCCCGTATAACCTGCGCAGCGTGTTGTAATTGACCAACTCATCTGTCGCTTCCAAAATCAAATCTGAAAGCACCTCACAATCGCCCCTATTCAATACGGGAATGCCTGATTTGTCCCGAACAGCCATGAGCAAACGCCTCTCCATTCACTAATGTATCAATTGTGTACCAATTTAGGAGTCAAAAGAAAAGACATTTGAAGAGACGTGACGGAATGATGACTCGCTCATCGTTTCAGCTTCGGTCCTTCCTTCCGAACAAACTACTTCTACTTTACCGGCACAAACCGGTAGCAACACCGCTGATACCGAGTCCGGTACTCAGCGGTGTTTGTGTTTCAAACAGGGTCAAATCTCTTTTTTGGTGCCCTCCCCTCCATTTCGCTTTTTGAGCCCAGCACTCGGCCACAATTGAAACGCATGCACAGGCCAATCCACTGGCACCCGTGTACTTTTTACACGCCTGCTTTTCAGAAGATTAGGCTGAATTCAGCCCTATCATTGCGCTCGAATCTTACCCCGAATGCCCAACGCCATCATCCTTGGAACTGGTTCTTGTGTCCCCGACAAAATCCTGACCAACCATCACTTTGAAAAAGTCGGGTCCAATGACGCTTGGATTCAGGAACGTCTTGGCATCAAAGAAAGGCGGGTTGTCGACGGTCAAACCACGAGCGACCTGGCCTCTGGCGCTGCCTTAAACGCACTAAAGTCTGCAGGTTTAGATGCCAAGGACATTGACTTGATTGTCCTCGCTACTGCGACTCCTGATCGTCCTGCCCCGGCCACCGCCTGTGCTGTTCAGGATAAAATTGGCGCCTCTAATGCGGTGGCTTTTGACATCTCAGCCGTCTGTTCTGGTGCACTGTTTGCCCTCTCCACAGGTTGTCAGTACATCCAATCGGGCATGTACCGAAATGTGATGGTGATTGGTGCCGACACTTTCTCCAACATCACCGATTGGGAGCGACGAGACTCTGTTTTCTTCGGCGACGGCGCCGGAGCCATTGTGTTGACATCCACCGATGAGGAACGCGGCTTTATCAAATTTGAGTTGCACAGCGATGGTGCGGGAAAAGACGGCTTTACTGTTCCCGCTGGCGGGTGTGAAACCCCCACCACAGAAGAGACCATGAAACAGGGGTTACACTGTTTTCAGATGGATGGCAAGGCCGTGTTCGAAACCGCAGTCAGCAAGGTGCCTGGAACCATTCAATCGGTCTTAGACCATTGCGGACTTCACATCGACGACATCTGCTGCATGCTGCCCCACCAACCGAGCATCCGCATCCTCGAAGAAATCGCCAGCCGCATCGGCCTGCCATGGGACAAAGTCCGAACCAACATGGACCGCTATGCCAATACTTCTGGTGGCACCATTCCCATCGTCTTGGATGAGACTTGGAGGTCCGAAAAATTTCATGCCGGCGACCACCTGCTCTTTGCCGCCGTTGGAGCAGGCTGGACATGGGGTGCCGCACTCTATAAGTGCTGAACATGCTTGACAACAAACGCTTTCTCATTACCGGAATTTCCGATGCCGGCTCTCTTGCCATGCATGCTGCAAAGGCCATCCTGGCCCGAGGCGGACGTGTGGTCTGCGCCGGTCTAGGTGTGACCCCGCATCATGGCGACATCTCAGACAAGGCCAAGTCCTATTTGACCGCCAATGAACAGGCCTTTCGCGAAGCTGTCAAGCAAGAGCTTGGAGAGGACACTCCAATTTGCATTCTCGACGCAACCCAAGAAGACAGCATGGTGGACTTGGCGGCAACGTTGGGGGCGCGCGGCCTCAAACTCGATGGCTTTTTGCACTCCATTGCCATGGACAGAACCATTCGGAATAAGCAAGTCAAACCGCTTCTCGAAGTCACGCAAGAAGAATTCTGCGACACCTTAGGGGTATCCGCCTTCTCGCTGGTTCGCATCACCCACCATTTGCTTCACTCGGGTGTGTTGCAGCGGGGAGCCTCCATTTGCTCCTTGAGTTACATCGCTGCCGAAAAGGTGACCTTTCACCCTTACCGCAACATGAGTGTGGCCAAAGCGGCTTTGGAAAGAATCACCATTGAACTCGCCGATGAACTTGGCCGCAGTCATGGCATCCGGGTCAATGCACTGCGCTTCTCACCCTACCTCGGCAGCAAAGCCGGCACAGCAACGCTGGAGCCAAAAGATGTAGACCGGGCGGAGGAAATGAGTCCTTTGGGCAACGCGCTCCCAGAAGACCTCGCTTTGGAAATCGCACACTTGATGCAACCTGGGCTTCGGATCACCGGTGAAATCCGACACATTGACGGCGGTTACCACATCACAGGGTAAAGCCTGAGGTCTTGGACGTCATTGCGGATATTGCAAGTTGAACCACGGTCATGTCCGAATTGCCTCCCTGCCCCCTGTGCCAATCGATCTACACCTATGAAGATCGGTCCGTTTTAACATGCCCAGAATGCGGACACAGCTGGAGCGCTTCCGCAGAAGAGGAGGAAGACACAGCCGCCGAAGTGAAGGACGCCAATGGGAATCCGCTTCAGGATGGAGATGATGTGATTGTGATCAAGGACCTCAAAGTGAAAGGCGCATCAAAGCCTGTGAAGGGTGGCACCAAAGTGAGGAACATTCGCCTCGTTGAGGGAGACCACGACATTTCTTGCAAAATCGATGGCTTCGGTGCCATGGGACTCAAATCCCAGTTTGTGCGCAAAGCCTGACGCACCTTCACTTTTTTAAGAGCGGCAAGCGGCGGGTTTCAACGAAGGCCCGCTTCGACCCAGATCCGCTCTGTGTGGTTGACCCCTTCGCCTTGAATATGGAGGAAGTACAGTCCCTGCCGAAGTGAAGAAACATCCCAAACCGAGTGGTTCATCAAGGTTTGTGGAACCGCCACAATTCGGCCCATGGCATCGCGCAGAACAAATGCCAATTCAGACCTGGAGACTGAAGTGGGGCATTCCAATTTGAACCAATCGCTGCTGGGGTTAGGATGAACACCAAAGCCCCCGGTTGAATGTTGTGCCATTCCCACTGGCGTGCCAGAAAAACGGGTGACCCCTGTGCTGGTCGCCACCCAAACATCGCCATTCTCAGCCACCGTCAATTGACGAACATTGGGGCCAGCCAAGCCATCTTCGACGTCGAAATCCACCCATTCTAAACCGTTGAAGTACGCCACACCCCCAACAGAAACGAGATAGTCGACATAAACACCCACCCATGTGCGGCCCGTCAAGTCAATGACCACATCTTCCACAGGATTGATTACATGAGGGGGCGGCAAGGTGATGAGCGACAGGTGGGTCTCCTCTGTGGTGTTGTCGTCCCCGAAGACGGCAATGCCTTCATTGGTGCCAATCCACTTGCGGCCATCCTCGTCCACCGCAATCGAACGCACAGAGTTGTTTGGCAGACCCTGGGCTGAAGTGTATCCCGTCATTGCATCCCCAATGAGCTGAAATGCGCCGCCCAAACCCGTTCCGAACCACATGTGACCCAAGGCATCCTGAGCAATGTGGTTTACCCCACCAAAAGGCAGTCCATTGGCGGTGGTGTAATTGACAAAGTCAGCTCCGTCGAAGGAGGAGACTCCATCGTTGTGGGCCACCCAAATTCCGCCTGAAGCATCCTCAAACAGGTGCTTGATTCGGTTGTCTTCGAGACCGTCATCCGTCGTGTACGTCACACAGGAAGCACCATCAAAACGGCTCAACCCAAAGTCAGTGCCCATCCATATTTCACCATTGGAGTCGCACAACACTGCAAAAACGGTCTCGTGAATCAAGCCATCTGCCACGGTAATTGGCGCCAAAAATGCAGTGCCATCAAAGTGAGCCACGCCCGATTGTGTGCCCAACCAAAGGTCACCGTCCAACCCATTGCACACGCTGTGCACGTTGTTGTCCAGCAAGCCGTTTTCCGAAGTGAAGGAAGTGAGAACTTGGGCTCCCAAAGCACCAGGAAAGATCGAAAGGGCCAGTAAACCAACGGAAAATCGTTGCATCATATCAGGGGTGTTGAATCAAATGAGTGGTCGTCCATCCGTCTTGCTCAAGCTGCAGAACGTACGTGCCCGATGGGAAGTCAGAAATGCGAAGCGAACCTCCTTTTCCGATGCCTGAGGACTGGCTCAATTGCTCTCCACGAAGGCTCAGGAAACGTGCTGTCCATGGCGCAGAAGATGGACAAACAAAATGCACCTGATCCATGGACGGATTGGGGTAGACCAAAGGCTCCAAAGACGGCAGCGCTGGCAACGTTACCACCCCATTTTCCCAACCGGGTGTAGGGTCTAAAAATCCAAACGGCCCCGTTCCATTTGGAAACCTGGCCCACGCCTCGTCCAATGGACTCTCCGGAAGGGTGGTTTCGTCCCAAATGTTGCCAGAAGAGTCACTCAACAATACGGTTTCGCCCATAGAAGACAGACGGAAATTGGCGTGCATTTTCCCCTCGCTCCCTTCTTCATCTGCCCACACCATAACATGGCCATGAGGCGAGATTGCTGCATCCGGCAACGCCCATTTGAATGGCCACTCCAAACTGTCGGACAAATACAACCCCCCCAAACATATGGGTGTGGCCGTGAGGTTATGCAACTCTATCCAATCCTCAACATCCCCGTCTCCATCCGTCGCACCCGACAGGCTATTGGACATGCATTCATTGATGGCCACAGTACCCATGGGCAAGGACGTCTCTTCCCGATAAAAAACATAAGCCGCGCGGTCAGGCGAAAACCGGCCAGCAGTCTCACTCTCTGCGTAGATGTAGTATTCGAACACATTGCCTGCATTCTCCACCACCGCAATGTGCTGGCCAGAAAATGCCCAATTCATCGGCACCCACTCAAATTGGGCGTCCTCGCCGAAGCGGTAATAAAGGCGAACCTCATCCGCCCCGTCGACCATGGCCCCCACAATCGCCTCCCCTCCAAACTCGAGAGGAATCAACAAATCCACTTCGCTAATCGTTGGCACCTCTGCCATTCCCGTGAGTCCCATCAGGTGGTTGGCGCGGTCGGTCATCAAATCCACAATCCCCGGATAATCCACCAAGTCCGACACAGTGCTGTCGAGATTGTCTTGAAAATCATCAAACCCGTAGAACTTATTGGTATCCAGTTCTACCCAAGGCTCAATCAACGTCCGCAAGGCATTGGCCTCTTCTATGTATGCTCCACTCACAAAATCTTCAACGACAATGGCGCGCAAATGCGCCATGTACATCCGTCGGTGTGTCTCGTTTTCCAAGACGTTCCGAATCAACGGGCGCGGAAAAACGGAGACGTTGTTCAAATGGGTCAATGGATCCAGTGTTTTCGCCTCTTCAATGCTGAAGCCATCGAAATACTCTGAAGCATCGGTCAAGCGAAAACTGGCAAAGGACATGTTCATGTCCCATGGAATGGGCTGAAACCGCCCATGGTGGTCCGCATAGAGGTAATAATTCTGAGCGTAACCCACATAGCTGTCAAAATTGACCAACGCGTAATTCAACGCATGCATCCAAAGGGTTCTGTCTACATCCAACACCAATTCGATCTGCTCGGGCGCATTGTTCAAAGACTGAATAAACCCAAACAACTCCACCCATCCGGTCTCGGATTTGAGGTCGTACAAATCGAGATATGGCGCCAAGATTTCTCCTGGCGAATCGCTCAGGTTGGCATTTTCGCCAAACAAGTCCAAGTTCTCTGGAGCCGCCTTAAAAAATGGCCCCGTCGTGGTCCAATGATGCCGTTCAAGAAATTGCTTATCGACCGCTTCAGTATTGGTGTAAAGCCCCCAATATTGGCCATTGATGAAGACTTTGGCAAAGTTCGCACGCCCGCTTGGCATGCATCGTCTTGCCGATTGATAAGACAGCACTTCTCGAACAAACGAAGGGTCTTGGATGACATTGGCCAATTTGACCTTGTCTACCCCTTGGTAATTCAAGGAGTCGTGGGTGTAATTGAGCTTGATGTTGAACGGATTCTTGTCTCGATCTACACTGACCGAGCTGAATCCCTTGTACCGAACACCGACCCCTCCCAAAAGTGTGCCATCAATTTCAACATCCGCCACCATCCTCCCCTCATCACCAGCCAGAAACAGTGAATCCAAAGTCTCATCCCAATTCGGATCCTCAAACAAAAGGTTGATTTCCGGGAGGTGGTCCAGCTCAAAAAAGTCCGCCTGAGCGAAGGCCGCATTTGCGGCACAACAAAAGAGCCAAAGCCAACCAAACCTGAGAAAGGTCCTCATTGAATGACCAACCGCCGCATTTGAGCCAAACCAGCATGACGGGCTTCAACCCAATACACCCCAGAGGAATGCTGACTCAAATCCATCCGATTGACCTGTTTGCTGTGAACAATAAGGCGGCCCATGGCATCCCGAACCAAGACCTCATCGAGCCCCTTTAAACCAAATTCTCCAACAAATTCCACACCTCCTGTTGTCGGGTTTGGAAACATCGTCCAATTCAAAACCGGCAGTGCATCAATGCCCACTACAGGCTCGCAGGGATTGGACAGCAAAGCCTGGATGCCCGGATGATCGCAGGGATAACGAAAAGCTTTTTGAGATTGCGAATTGTATTGGAACAACAAGTTCCCCTCCATGTCCACCTCGTACATGTATCCCGCTCCACCCTGACCGCTAGAAAGGTTCACAAAAATGTTGCCGTCTGCCATTCGATCTGCAGCGGATTGACCGGGAGCATCGGCTATGCATTCGTGGCGCCACGAATAACTCGTGGGCTCAAACGCCGCACCAGGAGTATGAGCATAGGTGTATCCTTCGTGCGGTGCATCAATGGCATCTACTGATGAACCGCCGCCATTTCCAGAGTTGTTGAACACTTGAATGAATCCTCCATTCGGCCGGCCATCGTCCAAGATCCAACGCGCATCGTGACAAGCAGAGGTGATGACTTGAGGTGAATTCGCCCCATAGTTACTCGGTTTGCCCCAACGGTAAAGAAAATCCCCGCCCATGCCGCTGTTTCCACCTGAGTGGCCCGCAGCCTCCTCGGTGGTTGTGCTGTGGTCGATTACAAAAATCTCACTTAAGAAGCGGGAACTGAAGACAATCTGATCCAAGTCCGGATTGTAGTCGATTCCATTGACGTGAAACCAATCTGAAGCACCGCCGCCACCACCGCCGCCGCCGCCGCCGCCTGTCGAAATGTTGGCATTGAGCAATTCTGGATGGTCTAGAATTTGCCCGAACTCCAAGGCTTCATTTTCGGTTTGAACCAGGTGGTCTTTGATGTGCCATTCCCAAACCACCTCGCCGCCGGAGCCATCTTGTGCCACTTCAATAAAATGCGTCGCGAGTTTGCTGCCATTCCCTGTGTAGCCCAAGTTGTCTAGCTCATCCCCTTCGACCACCTCCCAAGCCGTCAGCAAAACATGTCCATTGGGCATCAAGGCCAAATCGTGGTGAGTCACAACTTCTGAATTGGAATAAATGAACTCCCAAACCACATTCCCTTCCGGGTCCAATTCTTGGACCTTTCCCCCAACAGCTGCGCCGTTCAATTCGTTGTTTTGATTGACACACCCTCTCACAATGTTCCCATTGTCTCGAAGGGCCAGCGCGTAATTGGCTTGAGTTGGACAACTCCACGTGTGGGCGATGTCTCCTTCGGCATCAATCAAATATGCTGTGCTCGAGTTGTTGCTGTTGTACAGCGCAAATCCATCCATTTGCTGGGCATTCACAGCAAACAACACCCCCCACAAAAAGAAGCAGCTCGTCGCAATGTGACGAGAAAAAGAAGTTGGAATCATCGCAGACAGCGGATTTAGATTCAGGAAACGTCTCCTAAAAAAGCCCACTGCAAAGTAGACGCTCAATGGACATCAAGGTTTAACCCGTTCGGCCCCAAAATGTCCGTCTGCGATCACAGAACGCCCCAAGTCAATGCTGGCGCAGCAGCGCAGCAAACGCCTCCCGGTGCGAAAAAAGCAGAAAGACGTTCATGCCCAACACCAATGCAGCCCCTCCGATGCCCGCGGGATCCAAGAACAAGTGAAAAAGGAAGGCATTCAACATGACCGGAAAAAGGACAACCAGGGCCAAAGGCTGATACCGGTTCGCAAAACACAGAATTCCGACAAGGATTTCCACGACGGCCACAATCGGAAGGACATATCCACTGGCAGCAAGCGCCCCCATAAAAATGCCCGCTGGCTCGGCCATGGCGGGCAAGGGCATGAAGCCAACGAACTTATTGAGTCCAAAAATCACGAGCATCAAGCCCAAAAGAATACGCACTGCGGTTTGTGTCTTTTTCATGTCTTCAAAACAAGCGCGTCTCCAACCGATGGGCCTTAATCAAGAACAAGAAGTCCGAGGCCCAGCCCCTCCGCGATTGTCCCTCATGCTGTTGTGCGCAGAACACGCTGCATGCGGATGTCCGCGCGTTCATACACACAATCCGAAGGGACAGGAACCACCTCAAAACCGAATTTGCGATAGAGGTGCAACGCACTTTGCAATTTGGTGTGGGTATACAGCTCCAACACCTCCAACTCCAGCGCCTGGCAATGCGCCAGAGCAAAAGACATGAGCCGATGTCCAATCCCTTTTGAGCGCCAGTCTTCCCGAACTGCCATCTTGTTGAGCTCCATGGAAGCGGGCCCCGAAGGCGTGAGCGCAAACGTGGCGACCACCTCTTCGCTTATGGTGCCAAAAAAGATGTACCCCCCTTTTTCGAGCACCATCTCTCTGGGGTTCTGTAGCACCTTGAAATCATAGGGCTCAATTAAAAAATGCGCCTCCAACCAAGCCTTGTTTAGCTCAAAAAATGACGAAGCATAACGCGTCTCAAAAGCCACAATTTCGAGTTCAGACACATCCATTTGACCCATGTAAAATAGTGGGGGTTGCTGGCCCGTTTAATGGCGAGGTCCTCCCATCTCCTGACGTGAGGTTCCGTCGCTGTACCGACAAATAAACAACCGCATTGGCGCCCCTTCGAAAACAACCATGGGCACCTCTTTCCCCGACAAGTCCAGGACCTCTATCAACACACGGTCCAAATGGCCTTCAAACCGCACATCCAACTGTGCTGGGCAATACTGCCCATCGGGGGCCTGCAAGGGGAGCTGGTATTGAGGGTCTGCAATCAAAGCGTGCACCAGCACGTCTGTGGACTCCAGCAGTGCGGGCGAATACAGCGCCCATTCATCGGCAATGCCGTCGGCGGTCTCCGAATCATTTAAGATGCCCATCTCTGTGACCGTGGCCCAATAGAGGTACTCAATGGCCATGCATCCATAGTCGCATGTTTGGTCATCGTAATGGTACCACGCCGCCTCTGGGTAAGCCTCGGGCACCGTCAAAAATTGACCTGACCGCGCCACATCCATGGCTTCCGACAACAGGGAGCTGCTAGGGTCCAAGCCAAAAGCTGCCGGATACATCTCTACGTGTCCAACATGATGAAGGGTATGCAACACCTCTTCCACTGTCGCATCTGCACCCCAATGCCCCGGCTGAGAAGGGTCGATTTCATCGGCATAGAGCACCGCGGAAATCCCGTCGCCCTCGTACTCGTTCCAGAGGTCCTCTTCTGCGGGAGACCCTTCGTAAGCCAAAACAGGCATCAGCGCCCCGCCATTGGCCAAGACCGACTGCAGCTGGGGATCATCGGCCACACCGTCTTCATCTTGATCGAGCAAATCCGCGACCACACTCGCCACATGCAACAACTGGGCTTCGGAAATGACCGGCTCGGCCAAAACATAAAAGCAATCCAATACGTGCACCGATTGGGTAAACTGAGCAAAAGCCGGTTCGTTGGAGAACGGATTGTCCTCCACAGGCAAGCACACGTTGTTCTGCGCGGAACAACCAAGCCACATGGATGACACCAGTAAAACAAGGGCCAAAGGGTTCTTCATTGTGGCTGAAGATGGGGACATCTTAGAAAAAAATCACCGCTGCCCGAAATGAACATTGGTCTCATGTCACAGGTTCTCTTTTCAAGTTGTACTGCAACTAGAAATAATGAAGCTCTCCACCCGCACTTTGGTCATGCTGAGCATGACTTTTTGTTCCGTCCAAGGTCAATCTCAATGTGAAGCCGATCACATCATCGCGATGGCCGACTTCTATTTTGCCCCCGCTGAACTGACCATCCTGCCCGGCGAAACAGTGGCGTTTGTCAATGTCCAAGGCACACACGACGTGAACGGCATCTCCAACACCCTCACTGGCGAGTCTTGGAACAATCCGGCCGAGTTCTACCTCGAACAAACTGAAGGCACGGAAGAAGGCACCTGCATGGGCGTCGTGACATTCGACATTCCCGGGATCTACAACTTCGATTCCAGCATTGGCCTTCAGGCCCAGCTCGGCATGGTGGGCTCCATCACCGTCGACGCCTTCACGCTCCTCGATCTGGTGAACGAATTATGGGCAGGCAATTTTGAGGATATGCCCGACGTCTTCGCCTCCTTCTGGGCCATGCAGTACAACTGTCCCAACTGTTTGGCCGCCATGGAAGGCATCGAAGATTACACCCTCTTTCTCCCTGATGTCAACGCCATCAATGCATTGCAAGACATGATGAACCTCAATCAGTTCGACATGCTCAACATCCCAGACATGGAGGACATCTTGGAATACCACATCATCGAGGGATCCTATTTGGCAGAAGACCTTGAGCCGGGGATGGTCCTGTCCACCCTCAACGGGGAGGACGCCTTGGTTGGTGAAAACGCAAGCGGGCTCACCATCGACGGGGTCAACATCATCGCCACCGACTTCGTTGCCGACAACGGCGTCTTCCACGTCATCAATTACGGGATGGCCCCCTCCACCTCCCCCGAGGCGACCGTCTACCAAATCGTGGTCGACAGCCCAAATCACACCCTGTTCGAACAGGAGATCAACGCCAACCTGCTCAACGACGACCTCATCGGTCAACCGGTCATCAACGACAACGAAGACGCGCCCGGCCACTTCACCGTTTTTGCACCCACCGATGACGCCATCTTCGCCTTTGCTGAGGAAAACGGGTTCGACGACGTGGACGACCTCTTCGACTCCCCATACTGGGATGAGATCTTGCGCAGGCACATCATAGAGGTCCCGCTGACCAGCGACGAACTAGGCAACAATGGGCTTCACATCAGTTACGGCGGAGACCCCATCTTCACCTTCGTGAACGATGACGGCATTTTCGTCGAAAATGCACCCATCATCACACCCGACCTGCTGGCCTACAACGGTGTCGTTCACGTGATCAACGAGGTCATCGACTTCGAATTCCCGAATCCAGTAGGCACTTGTGGCACTTGGACTCTGAACATGTATGCCCCTGGCGGGGAGGGCTGGAGCGGTGTCATGCAAGTATTGGTGGACAATGTGCTCGTGGGAGAACCGACAGTGCAGGACGGTTTTTCCAACAGCTATGCCTTCGCTGTGAACGAAGGGTCCAGCGTAGACATGAACTACATCTCCGAGTTCAACGGATGGCCCGGCAACTTCGAGGTCGAGGACGCCGAGGGCACCATCCTCTTCGACTCGGATTCTCCAACCAACTCAAGCTCTCAATACGGATCTGCAGCCGGCGTGTACGGCCTCAAGGCATGTGAGGATGCCCCCGAATGCAGCGAAATCAAGGTGACCCTCTATTCTGATTTCGGGGGCTGGGATTTGGCGAGGCTGTTCGTTTATGATGGTCCCGTCCTTGCAGACATCATCGGGGGATACTGGTTTAACGGAGACGCGCTTGTTGGGTACGTGGACATCCAAGATGGAGACAACGTGAACTTCGAGGTCAATGGTGGCTACTACTCTGAATATTACAGCTACCAAGTGGAGGATGAAGAGGGCAACATCCTTGTCGACCAAGTCGAGCAATATGTGCCCGCAGAGAATGTATCCGGTGTGGTGATTTGTTCTGCGACGAGCATCGCAGAAGCGTCGGGACCGGTGGCGCTCTGTTTCGTTCCGAATCCAGCTGAAGGATCCGTGATGCTCACCGGCATCGAGGCAGAGGTCAACTGGGCACTGACCGTTCGGACACTCCTTGGGCAAGAGGTGCTGTTTCAAACTGGGCAGGGACAAACCACCTTGAATTTGGGCCGATTGCCAGCGGGCACTTATCTCGGACAAATGCAGACCGAAGGGGGCGCCAGCCAAACCCTTCGCCTCATCGTGAGGTAACCGCATCATCCCCTGGCCTTGCAGTACCTTGAGCACCTGCGAATCGCGCCATGAAAAATGTCCTCAAAGCGCTCGGCCTGTTGTTGGTCTTGCTGATCCTGT
>Ga0209092_10000859_pt1 | contig 30819 bp, 21 predicted proteins | sample FraStrMetagenome_FD_187446 | JGI IMG/M metagenome (GOLD analysis project Ga0209092, IMG submission 187446) | Marine eukaryotic phytoplankton communities from Arctic Ocean - Fram Strait ARC3M Metagenome (SPAdes) (version 2) | ecosystem: Environmental > Aquatic > Marine > Oceanic | place: Fram...
TAATAATAATAATAATAATAATAATAATAATAATAATAATAATAATAATAATAATAATAATAATAATAATAATAATAATAATAATAATAATAATAATAATAATAATAATAATAATAATAATAATAATTGTGAGAATGTATCTGATATAGGTTAGATAGCCTTAGACTTTACTTGCAACTGACTCTTGTAAGTAGAAACTTGTAAGATACTTTTTGCTAGAAGCTTTTCTAGCACGAATGGATATTTTTTTCAGCATTGTGGATTTATTTAGAAGAAGAATATTTTAAATATATTAATTAAAGATTCAAATCATGTTACAACATACATAAAATAGATCAGTGCCAAGTGTGGTAAATCCTTCCTCCACAAGACATACTCGTCAATGGTTAAATAGTTCTCTAGAACGATTGAATTGTGAAATCAACAACTCTATATATATGTTTTGACAAAGTTCCAACATCATGCCGACAGACATCTTGGATTTATCTCTAAATAAAGATCTGCAGGCACCAAGTGAAAATGTTGCTGAAGATATAACGGATGGTGAAAATGTGTTATTGGAGATACAACCTTCCAAAAGTTCTGAAACTTTGCCAAGTTCTTCGTTTGATATGAATGAGAAACATGTGAATGTAGAGGATGAAGAAATGGGGAATTCATCCGATATAGTATCTCCTATAAGCTCTGAGACCTCTGATAGATCGTTGCTACAACTTAATTTAAGCACATCTGATCACGAAATTGACTTGACGCCAGAGGAACCCAATGAACACACAGCAGAGCATTTAGAGAGTGCTGGTGAAGATGAAGACAAAGAACACGATTCTGAGAGGTCGAAAATAATGAAAGAATCGATAGAAAAAAAGGAAGTTGAAGAAGAGCCTCCTGCCTATGACGAATCTAGAGACACAATGGAGCAACAAACACAACAATCGATATTGTCACCAATGATGCAAAGCACTCGATCAGTCACAAAGAATACACATCTCACATATCCCCCACAAATGATGAATCGAAACATAGCATCTTCAGATACTTCTGTATCTTCCTCACTCTATGGCAATGATTCAGATGGATCTTCTATGAAGAGTGCTCTTTTTAGCCCAAGAACAGGTTTTCATAATATGGAGTCTGTTCAAGAGGATCAAAGTTTCCATGATACTGGCCGAAAAACCCTTGCTTCCAAAATTAGTGGAAACACTTCTTTCCAATATTTGAGAAGCACTCAGTCCGACGAGAATAATACTCGTCACACTCCAATTCCACATACGATTCGTCGACAGTTACCAAGATTTAATTCCATAAGTACAATCAACACATATCCAACTCAAAGTCCTCCATCAGTAACTCCTTCCTATGATGATTCACTGGAACACAATCAAATCGCTCCAATTATTGCTACTCCTGTTCCCTTTGATGAACCATCCCCCAAATCTCTTAAAAGTCCCTTTCGGGACCGTAGAGTATTAGGAATGCTCCTTTTTTCCATTATGATCATAATCGTTTTGACAATTAGTTTGATATTCGATCGTGATGATAAGGTTGCCAAACCTTTCTCATCCTCTCCTGTATCTGCCCCTTTTTCTCCACTTGCGGGAATCAATTCCGACTTACATGTCATCTCCACTTCCTTCGATGGATCTTTGGGTAGAACTGGATCTATGTTTGATGTCATTCGCAAAACATCTGATGTTGTTGTTGTTTCAGGCATCATACTTCATGTCAATGAAACAGATGATGCCATGAATATAGATATATACACAAAACGAGCTACTTACAGAGATACCAGCAAGATCTGGACCCAAGAAGCATCCTTATCGTTTGAAGCGAAAGGGTTTGGAAAGGAAACGTACATCCCTTTGGATGAGCCTATTGTGTTGTCTACTTCCAATAGTGTTACTTCGTTTTATATTACTTTGAAGGATAATGAAAATGTGCAAAATTATGGCATGGGGGAATACTTAGGAAAACCAGCTGCAGAAGATTCTTTTCTTCAAATTTTGGAGGGTGCAACAGTGCCAAGAATTCCTTTCCAAGCTGCAGCGCAACTTCCGTTTCAAGCTATTGATGAACCTAGAAGATGGAATGGAGGATTTGTTTATGACTTACTTTAATTCATATTGTTTCTCAAAGGATAATTTTAGGAATTAAATGTTACGAGACTTTGATATATCATATGAGTTACATATCATCTCATCATAATAGTAATATGTAGCTTGTACATCACTGTGATTTTATTCTTTAGGAACAGGGTTACTATAATATTCATTGAAATCCAACTGAAATGCAAGGAATCGCAATGAGTCATCCCTTTCATAGGCATTTGTTTCGTCCATATTGTTTTGTTGTTGCTGTCTCTTTGCTCTATATTTGATAGCAAGAGTGTCAACGGTATTCATTCCGCTTGGACAAAGTCGTTCCGCACTTATGGGACTCTCCATTGTTTGATCTGATGTGGTACTCATCTCGTTATGAAGCATATCCAATAAATCCGTTAAAACCTTCTTAAAATCTTCCGATATCTGTCGCACAGTTTTACTATTCTCAGGATTTGATAACGCAGTAAAAAATTTGATATCATCGTCCACTTCTCCTTGCTTCATATCATAGCCCCACAATCCAGCAGCTGTGCGTCTTTCCGCTTCACTTCTTCGTATTCTTGCTTCGTCTAAAATATCAGCAGCTACTTGCAGAGCACTATCCTGCCAAGAACAAAACTCACTGCATTTTTCAAAGACATGAGATAATTGTGATGGTATGGTACCGCTGTTATTTCCTGCTAGAAGTGCTTTACTGCAAATTTCGTGTAGGTATGTATTATGAGCTTCTATTAATTTGTCTAGAGATTGTGATCCTTCCATAGATTGTATTAACTTCTTCCATCCTCCCTCTATAACTTCAAATAAGAGGTAACTTTGCAAATTCGAAACAAAATGTTGCATGGACCGTCTTGTTGTTGCAGCCATATTCAAAAGGGCCATTGCAGACTGCCTGGAAGTTCTTGCACTTTTGGCACTATTGTACTGTTCTTGATACTGCCACAATGCATGATTTAAAATATTTGCTCTTTTCCAATTTTTATTCAGAGCCCATTCTATTTGCTTCAATTTCCATAATAAATGGAATATTTTACGATATTGCTGAATTGCATTAGAATGAACGATGGCTGATAAAGGAGCTTGTACATTATAGTCAAGCGAAAAGATATCCCACCCCCTATCCTCTTCTAATACAGTTGTATCATCATGTACATCTTTGTCTGAAAACAAAACTGCATTCGAGGCCTTCATCAGCTTTACTTGAACCTTCTCCAATACGTATGCAGGAAGAAATCTTGCATTAGTGCTTCGTAAAGCGTTGTCAAAAATTGCATTCAAATTATGAATATATACTCGACTAGCTGGTTTGTCTAGTTCAAAATGAATTCCATCGAGTAAAGCAGCAACAAAATCGCCTTGTCCTAATAATAGGATTCTTTTAAGTCCAAGAAGATGATCCATGAGATTGTGTTTTGGACCTACAAGTGATGAAAGTATATGGGAATGAATTTGCCTAGATGCAAATTGCACTGTTTGATATAAAATATTTTCGTTTCCATATTGAAAACTTATCTGCAAGTTTTTTTCACTTTCATCATGAAAATTCATGCCATTGTTCCCATGCTGAAATGAGCCATTCCCTTTGTCGAATGTTAATCTCCACGAAGGGTCATCAAGACAAATTCGAATGAAGTTAATCCCCTTTCCTACAACAAAAGCTTCATACGCTAATTCCTCTCCTATAAATCGCGGCAACATATCTAGATTCATATCATACTTCCCCTCCCAAACATCATCCTTATCGCTGTTCAACTCATTCTCCCAATGAAAGGAGTGAGTGCCCAGTTTTCCACGTTTTTGGTACCTATTGGCAGTCTTATTAATTTCAACAATAAAAAATTCCTTATGAGAATCTTGTGGAAGCGAACCTTCTATTATCCAATTTCTAAGCATCCTATATAAAGGAACTGTAGTAGTAGAGATAAGACTAAGGAGAAGATTTTGAACAACTGGATCACCGTGTGTTGTTGCATGAAGATGCAGGGCATCTGCCAATTGTCCTCCCCTAAGTGCTCGAACTCCATCCGTGACAGTGGCCAACATTTGAAGTCGTAATGTGGGTTCTCTTAGCCACACTAAAAGTCGACGAAGTGTTAATGAAGTGTTATTGACGTGTTTATCTTTTTCATTTGGGTTTCGGAGTTGTGATTCAAATATCGCAAGCAAACGATGATACTCGCCCAGTTCTTTGGTCAAACCAGCACATAATGCACGATTTATGACTCCTCTACCTTCAGATGTGGTAGAAATGTCATTTTCTGCATGTTGGGAATTAATGTATGCTTTTATACGAAGATACAGCCAACCACATTCTCCACAAATACGGATTGCATCCATAACCATGATGGGATTGTTTGATATTTGAACACACGATCCAGGACGTAAACGTATTCCTTCATACAAATTAGGATCGGACTTTTCTTCATTATGTAATAGGAACCGTATTGATTCACCTTCTATACCTTGCAGAGCAAATATACACTCACGAAGCAATGTATTTGTTTGTTGGATAGTGGCTTTACGTTTTGCTTTTAGACGTAGTTCTTCGGCATTCTTTGCCATTTGTTCATGAACAGATATGGATTGATCTTGATGCAAACTTTGCTCTATGCCATTAAAATCATGTTCACTATTTGAGCTCCCTCCTTCATCTTGATCTAATCTTTGAGTTTGAAGTAATTTCAAATTTTTTCTTTGTCGCTGTAAATTTTCCTCTTTGGAGCATGTTCCAGCCAATTTACTGAAAAGTACCATCCACTTCCCAGTAGATTCATCATTATTAATATTGCGTTCTAGTTTTTGAAATAATAATTCTGCTGTCTGCATAGCTTGATTCACGTGCTCCTCCACTTTAGCTTTGTTCATAATGTCATTACCCAATTTCGAATGTTGACTTTCTTCCATGTTTTGAGCGAGGAGTCTTCTCTGATAATTTCTGTGAATACTCTTCATAATTGAGGGGTTGAAATGACTTCCAATGCGGTCCTTTCTAACCCCAATAGTGCTCGACATGAGCCTCCTTGCAAACCGTAAATTAGATGCTGGGCATGATAGACTGTGCATCAGTTGCAGTGTAGCATCTAATATAACCTTTGCTTCATCTTTTTCGTTAGCTTTTGTCATTGTTATTTGTTTTGTCTTACATGGATTTTTGAAAGTGATGAGAGGATTGCGACCCAGCGTCAATGCGCCATTTTTCAAAACATGAGATAGCTTATTTTACCTATCAAACAGCAGTGTATGTGACGTGAGACATATCGTCTCGAACAACAATCAATTAGAATGAATATTGTAAAAGATGTCATGTTTAGATAATACAATTATTTATTTGCTAAAATCTTTGTGAGATAATTAAACTATTTTAAAAATATATAGCGAGACTAAACGCTAAGAATTTAGTGTACCTCCTGATGATATATGTAAATAAATAAAGTTTGCCCTACGTTTATTATTAATTATTTCTTACCTATAAGTAGCTATTAATTAAGTTTGAGTTTACCAATTTTATTTAAGAACATTTTCAAACTCCTCCTCTATATATGTAGTGAATCGTACATTCGATAGATGTAATATATTGAAAGGAAAGTAGAATTACCATGTTTGTCTTAACAACTAACTACCTAAAGTAGAAGCAAGACACTCTCTTTTCCAGAAAGAGCATCAATGCATACATGGATAGATGCTGCACTTTGTGCAGCCTTGACATGTGGATTCATATTAGCCTATGATACGGAGACACCTGCAAAACGTTTCTTTCACAACGATCCAAATCTGAGTTCGTTTCGAGTTGGTAATGCTCGTTTCGATTCAAAAACTGGTGTCCCAGTTGCAATTTACAATGCCGATTATATTGCAAGTGGTGACAGTCCTCAAGAAATGGCCGATGATTTTATAAAAAACAATTCGGAACTCTTAGGTTGCTCCGCCATGTCGAAAAAGGAGCAATGGAAAGTATCTTCAACCCGATCAACTGAAACATGGACGACTATTAGATACAAGCAAGAGTATAATGGCATATCAGTTTACAATGCAGACTTGGTAATTACAATCAACAAAGATAATGTTGTCAGAATGGTAACAAGTACGTATAAAAAAGGAATTTATATCGATGATCAAGAAATCTTTACAAAACAATCAGAAAACAAAGTGTTCAATATGGCTGTCACAAAATATGGGAAAGGAAGATATGAACTCATTAAAAATCATAAAGCAGAGCCTGTCATTTATCATCAGACAAAAAGAAAAAGTGTACTGGCATGGAAAACTAACTTTGCTGTCATAAGTGATGAATATATGGAATTAGAAGTTGTGTATGAAGACAGCAGTGGGTCCATCCTCTTGGAAGTTGAAAAAACGCTAGACAAACAAGGTGGGAAACATAATAAGAAAGTATATGACCAACAAGGAGGACCATATAAATTATCAAAAGCAGAAGAAGCAAAAAGAAATCATCACGAAACTGAGACTCTTCGATCCCAAACAAATTCAGACAAAGGCGAAAGATATCTTCAGTCTAATGATATCATCGAAATGTTGACTAATATTTTATCTAATGAAAGCACACAAGCAATGTTATCAAGCATTTTCGATGTCATTCAACTTCTTTTTGACCTCTTAATCGATAATCCTACTACACTTCTTTCAAATCAACCATCTTCAGGCGCTGGTCTATTTACTAATATACCAACTTCCACTCCCACGATAGAACCCACTTTCCATTTTATTGTAAGTGACGAGCCGATAGGGAATGTTTTTGATCCAGATCCACTATCAAGCGCAAGAGAAAAATATTCAAATGATTGTGAAACTGGATTTTGCGATAATAATGATGGTAAAACTCATGAGCTATTCAGAGAACTTCAATCTGTGGTATTGAATGATATAACTTACATGAATGGAAAATATCACTTAAAAGGCCCATTTGCATGTGTAGTAGATATAAATGAACCCTTCTATGGAACCTTTGAAAGCGATACAAACAACTTTAAATATGAACGAAGTGCTCATGGATTTGAAGCCGTCAATGCATATTACCATATTGATCAAATGATGAGATATATCAATGACGAACTAGGTATTTTTGTTGAACCTACTGAATATGCTGGTGGAGTTCGATTTGACCCCCACAGCAGTGAAAACGATAATTCATATTATGATAGAAGTAGTCAAATCATTCACTTCGGAACAGGTGGCGTTGATGATGCTGAAGATGCTGATGTTATCATTCATGAACTCGGACATGGTATACACCAATGGATTACAGGTGGGGATATATCACAGGTTCAAGGTTTATCAGAGGTATGTCACAATACAATCGTTCTATATATTTATGGTCGACAAATATTCTCACTCTACTTTCATCAATATTGTAAAGGGTTTTGGTGACTATTTGGCAGCATCTTACTCTCGTTCTCGTGCCAACAGTAAATGGAAAGATGATGACGTAGAGTATCACTGGGTTTTCAAATGGGACGCTCATAATGAGTTTTTAAAAGGAAGGAAGACAATAACAACCAAGATCTATCCACAGGGACTGGTAGAGGGGGAATTGCATGAAAATGGCATAATATGGGCTTCCTGTACAATGAGAATATACGATAAAATAGGCAGAACTAAAGCAGACAAAGCTATTTTGATTGGTCTTCAAGCTACAGGGAGTGAATCGAATCAGGAGGATGCTGCAAACGCTGTTTATCTTGCTGCTTCCGATTTAAATTATGAACCGCAGGAAATTCAAGATATTCGAGAAATTTTTGTTGCGCAGGGGTACAAGGTCAGCGATGGTGTTTGTGGCGATGGTGTGAAAAATGACTTTGAGGAATGTGATACTAACGATATCGGCAATGCAACGTGTTTGGATATAGGTTGCAGCGGTGGAACTCCAAAATGCCGATTAAATTGCTTGTTGGACTACGGAACCTGTACTGTCGGTGAAAATGATATGACTCTAGATTTGGAAATAAACTTTGACAATTACGCAAATGAAACTTCATGGACCCTAGTGAGAGAGTCAGATGGAGTACTGATAGATTCTGGAGGGCAAGGCACTGAGTATGATCACCTGAATGGTATGACAGCGATGGCTTCTGTCTGTATGGCAGAGGAGCAGTGCTTTGTTCTTACCATTTATGATAATGAAGGGGATGGAATATGTTGCTCGTTTGGTGAGGGATCCTTCAATATTTTGCTAGACGGGGAACCTATTGCCGGCATTGATCCTTCTTTTGGAGACAGTATATCGTATTACATAGGTTCAAATTGTCCCCCTCGTAATAGATGTGGAGATGGAATAAGAGGGGCTTTCGAAGAATGCGATGGTGTTGATTTTGGAACAGCAACGTGTGCCAAGTCTGAATGTAGTGATGGCCATTTAACATGTACGAACGAATGTAAAATCGATTACTCTCAGTGCAAAGCAAGCATATCAGAATTATCCGTTTCAGTCATTATCAAGTTAGACCAATGGCCTCTGGAGACTTCATGGAATATTTATTCCATGGCTGACCTAACGCAGCAAATTACAAGTGGTGGAGAATATGAAGGATTAAATGGTCATACCGTTAAAGAGAATTTTTGTCTTAGTAATGATAGGTGTTATCAATTTCAAATTCATGATGAAAATGGAGATGGAATATGTTGCTCTTACGGCTTTGGAGACTATAGTGTGCTAGTAAATGATGATCCATTGCCGAATACGTTTCCAAACTTCACATACTCGCGGTTGCACTATTTTGGTCTGGATTGCCCCACTTAGTTGGAAATGTTTAATATTCTAAAAATGGTAAAATGCTGTAAAGTTTATAATGAGGATACTATTACTTGATTTTTTCGATATTCTTTAGGTGCTTATTCGCATAGACTCCTTCTATTTACTTCCCATCATTTTATGTTAAGAAGTTTGCATTAATTTGTTAAATTTTTTTGTGAAAATCGATTTTGTTTCTTATAGTGAGATTTATTTTACTGTTAGTATTTTCTGAAATTCTTTGCAGTTTGATGAAAGTTTTTATCCATCAATGCAGGTGGAATACCAAATCTACTAAACATTTTCACAGCGAAATGTTTAAAATAAGCATGACGGCCAAAAGCAGTTCCAACGCATACTAACATGGCAGCGTAAAGGGGAGTCATAATCACAAGAGAACAAATACGATAACTCCAAGGCCCCTCTTTCATGGAACCTTTCAGGCCTAGAATATTAGATACGGCAGGTCTTACAAGTACTATTGGACGAGAAATTAGACGAAATAATCAATGTTAATATCCTGGATGGAAGAAAAAAACGCAACGCAGATTTAATTGCAAATACTTACCCATGGTAGACGATCCGGTTATTGCGAAAACTGTACACACCAATGCCATCTCAAGATACCAATCAGATGTTTTTCTTGGAGGCATTGTTCGAGGTGCTAGCCATTGTTCCCAGGCAGTTAACTTTGAAACATCAGGACTACTCTCTTCTGGCTTGATTGTTGGTCTAGTCTTTCTGCCTACTTTTCTTTTAATTTTGGTAGGTCTCAAAAAAATTTTCCGACCTTTCGGAATTTTTGTACTAATCGTTCGTAATTGCTGTTGCTGAGCAGTATTTGATGCCTTTTGAAGAAATGTACTATTTTGCTGGCGACAATACTGATAATGCTTAGGTATGTGATGATGAATCAAGCGTTGAGTGTAGCTAGTGCAAAGACTTCTGTTTTCGCTAGTTTGTCTGAAAAAGAAAGTACTATTACTTGCCACTTTCTTCAACGTATGGCCTGATGATTGACTGTATAGAGGGTTAAAGCCCCTCATTGTGGTGCGATAAATGGAAGCTGACATAGGTATTAGTTGTAAAATTTGAAAAGAATGTTTGTTGATTCCTTAGATTGAAAAATCGAGCTGGTTGAGTGGTGACGACCAAGATGTCTGAAATCAAAAGCGAAGCTCAGCAAGCCAAACTACTTCTCGATCTTTTCTCTTGTCTGTTGAAAGTGTTTTGTGTTGATTCAGTTCTTTAGTTAGAAGAATAGTGATGTCATCAAATGGAATATGATGAATCATACAGCAGCATCCTTTATGTAGCACGTTTGAAAATGAACCTCATTTTTATGAATAAGATTTTTTTCGTCATCACAATACTCGTAGCTACGTACGATGAAAATCCGGTGACACAGCAGTTCATGAAATAAATAAATAAATAAGAGTGTCACATAACCAATACTTAATCGGCTGTGCCCCCCCCTGACTAGGGCTTGGATGATGCCCTTCCATGAAATGATTATATCACTGAATACCCATAACATGAAGATTTTTTTAGGTAGGTTTCTACAAAAATTTGTATGTTCTTGATTGGGAAACACATGGGTATCCTTTGTGATCATTCAGATTTATCCAGCTGTAAGTATAAATTGTTCTTAATAGGGTGAAACTTTGTGTTAAACAATGTTTTGTTCCATCTAATCATTTGATTTATTTAAATTTGAACATATAAATTATTTAGATGATGTATATAAAAAAATCATTATAGCATTATATAGGATTAAATCATAACCCATTGTTCTAATTGATAGACTTAATTAAGGACAGCATGCATCAGCTCATAACCCATTTCTTGTTCTCCATGAATAATTTTCAACACATTGATTCAAAGCACTGAGAGGGATTTTTGTGGTAGCCCATTGAAAGAGTTCTTGCTCTTATTTCTCAGAAAATTTCTTGCTATTGTCTTTTTCTTTTTGATTTAAATATTCAATCTATTGATCTCTATCTTTCATAGCTTTGCCCATTTTGTCATTTTGTTTCATGTCAGCACTGTACATAAAATTGCTGTGTTGTATTAATAAACTACAGTGATGAGTTATTTCCATTGTTCTCTTCATCAATTGTTGCAGCTCTACTCAGTGCTGTATAAAAGAGTCCAGGGGGATTCTTGCTTTCAAATTGGATATCTCCTAAGTGACCTATATTCTTTTGATGTGAAAGTCTGTTACATGTGATGACAATCCAGTGGAACAGCAGTTCATGAAAAAAATAAAAGTGTCACAAAAATTTGGAATTCGCAGCGCTATTCATCTTACCTCAAGAATACTTATTCTTGTAATCTACAAATTGATGTAACTCTTTCAAAAATAAGTGTCCCATCTCAACAGACACAGAACGAGCAATATTCCTGAAAAACAATCAAAAATGAGATATACAGGCTTTAGTTTTATCTTTTGCGCAATTATTTTGATCTCCTTCCTTACCTTCTTGAAGCTCCCATCTCTCCAAAATGATATATTCTGAACAATATGGGCACCATGATCCTCCAAACAAATTCACAATGCAACATCAAAGAACAATCAAGATTCATCTCCTTTTTAGAATCTAATATTCCTATCATTGAGTATGATCCCTACCAAGATTGTCCACCGTTTCCAAAGAGCTTACCTCCTGACATCAAAGATCTGAAACTATTTTATCATGTGGGTATAGTTTTCAATTGGAAAGAAATTTCCCACGATCAATTGGTGACGCTGGAAAAATGCTGTCTTGTCCATTATGCATCATCACTCCCAATAACATACACAAATGGAAATAAAGAACGGCTTCTTCAGGTACTCCAACAACATAAATATTTATCAAAAAATAGCACAAATGTGGAAATCAGATTAATATTAGGGTCAAAAAGAATTCCATGGGAGGGAGAAAGTATGAATGCTATTCATGATACCTGTCATGAAATGTTTCCAACAAAAGACCACGACTCAAAAACTGTTCATGAAGGTACTACGACAGAAACGTCAACAATGAAATATGAAAAAAACAAGATGATGTGTTGGTATTTTACTTTCATAACAAGGGAGCAAGTAGATATAAACCAGATTGGCGAGATCATATGCCAAATTATGGGAGCTATGCTCACAGCCTATATTGGCGCAAATACCTGGAATAATTATCTTTTCGAAAGACAAAATCTATGCATGCATATATTGACGAATGGTCCTAATACATGTGGACCACCCGCATTATTCTGGAAACTTTTGGAGTGTTTCTTGTAAATTCGTTGTACGTCATAAAAAGGAAATGATACGACTGGATTATATGAAAGAAAATAGTCTCCAACGCTTAGATGCTGAATTTTGGTTTGGGAAAGGATGTCAAAATGAAGACTTCCCGGATTGTATTGGTTTGATCAATACTGATTCTAATTCATACAAATCATTTAAATTTCCGTAGGATTATAAAATTGACGATGAAGAGCTGGCTTTGTTACATGCATCATCTGTTATGAGCAATTCTAATCATTCGAAAATATTGGTTAGCGTGATGAGTAAAGCTATGTCGAATTCATTGTGCAAAACCCTTGTTTTAGAAATAATTAAAGCCTGGAAATGATCAGTACTTGTAGAAAAACAACGTGTAACACTTAATTACTGTTTGCGTCTTGGCAAGCACAAAGTCCGAGTTTAAAACACAAAAACTATGCAAAAATGGCTTCGAAAAAGTATAAGGAATTAGGAAGTCTCCGAAGGACCATACTCTTTGTGAGTTGCTAAATATTTGGCAGTAATGAATTCTCCCATAGTTACACTTTTATACCTTTTAGGGTTCCCTTCTCCCCAACACCCGTCCAAGCATTCTACCAATGTATCAAAATTGGGTTCATAAAAAAAAGGAATAGAATACCGTTCTTTTTCACCACAGCTTATAACCCTATGAATAGTAGATCGAAATAATCCATTTGTCCAACGTTCCAACATATCACCTAAATTGACAATAAATACGCCTCTTTTAGGTGGTACCAGGAACCATTCATTATTATATAGTATCTGTAATCCTGGAGAAGAGTCAGTTAATAAGAGTGTCAGCATACCCCAATCAGAGTGAGCACCACATGCAAAGATTCCATTCGATGGATCACTTTTTTCTTGGGAATAGTGAAGCAAACGAATTTTAGCCACCGGGTCTTTAAAATATTCATCAAAGTAGTGTTCTGGTAAATGCAAAGCTAATGCTAATAACTGAACAACTTCGAATGCCGTATTGGCCATTTGTTTCTGATACGAATCGACAACATCACGGAATTCGGTGGGATTTTCAATTGTACTATTTGCTCCATCAGGATATACATTAGGACCTCGAAATTTGGTCGGGTTGTAAGCTGGATCTTCCTTTGGTATGTGTTTTGCAATATAAAATCCTTCTTTCGTATCGCCTCTATCAGTTTGTAACGATGTGTCCAAGGCCTGTTCTTCAAAGGCAGTATACCCTCTGTTGGTAGATTTATCCGTAAGCTTTTTCTTTTCGTGTGAAGGTAAATTGAAGAATGTCTTCGATTGTTCAAAGACTTTATCTAGGAAATGGAGAGGAATAGAATGTCCATCGAGATAAAAAAATCCTGTTTCAATGCATGCTTTGCGAAGTTTTGCAGCTGTCTCTTTTCTGCTTGGATCATTCAAGTAAATGGTGGGTATAGTTGACATTTTAATTTGTGCAAACTGCATCAAACATGACACTACACCATAACACAGCTCCTTTACAATAATTCACAGTATCAGTTTGAGTTCAGTGCAGCTTAAGGAAAAAAGAACAAATTGCCATGACGCGTCCATCAGCTCAATTCATCCTAATTAATTGTAACTTTTACCAAGACAAAATACTCTATTGTGATTAATAGATGACATCACATTTGAATATCGAATTTGGAGTCCGTAAATCCGAAACCCGGAAATTAAGATGATGAAATTGCTTCACAAAAGTAGAGAACGAAAAACACCTCATAATGTTACAAAAGTAGACACAAATCAACAAATTGCGTTGCAAAATAGGGAGGTCATGTCAAAGTCCTTTGTTGCGCTATAATTATTATTATGTCATGGAATAAATGCGCTCCTTTCCCAAATTTTGAGTTCCACTTACAGAACCTTGAAATCCTTCCAATATCATCGCTGTCCTCCTAACCAACCCGATGCAACGACCAATTGTTCCAAAACAATATGAAATTTATGAATTTATTAAGATATGTAATCACATTTCATCCATGATGTGAGTTGGACATTGGGCTTATACTGAGTCAATATACTCTTCTGTGTCCCATTCTTTGGGTTCATCCCAGCCCTTTCCATTGTAATGTGGCAACCAAAGATGGCTCCAACGATTCGTGGATGGATTATTATCATCATTGTTGGAATCTGAGTTCCCAGTGTCTTCTTCATTTGCTTCTTTTTCTACATTAAGCCTGTCCCAGACATCGAGACCATCCCGAAACTCTTCTGATGCCTGAAGTTCGTCTAGAATCGTTTTCCAAAATTTATTGAATCTTTCCTTGCTGGTACCAAAAAGTCTTTTGGATTCCTTGGACCAATGCAACTTCCGCTTCGCTTGAGCTTGTTTGATCGCTGTTCTATCAACACCCTGTCGAAGAAGTGGAAGCACAGTATCATCAAGATCCTTTCTCATAGTTTTCAAAAGTTTTTTCTTCCGTTGTAGTAGATCTTCTCGTCGTTTTTCCCGGATTTGTTCCTGTGTTTCTTTCTCAAGCTGTGCTCGTCTCAATTCTAATGCAGCCGCACTAATTTCATGACTTTGTGTTGCTTTATTGGTTGTACCATCTGCTATCTTTTTGGATGGCTGCTCATTTGTAGATTTAGCATTTGCTTTTTGTTTCTTCTTTCCAAGCGCAATCAAACGTGCATGGTTCTGACAAAAGCCGTTGCAAATGGGTTGTTCAAACAGGCCATCATTATCATCATTTGTTTCCACACCTGGATAAAAGAAGCAACGATTCACTTCAGGATCTTTTCCAAAATCGTCTTTCTTCCAGCGAGCACAACCTGGGTGAAGTGCTACGTAGCAACCTTCACTTCCACTAGATGGATGGTGTCGTCTTTTAAATTCAGCTAATTCGTGATCATCATTCCAGCAGCATTGGATAGGAATTCGCAAGGAATTCTGATTGTCTTTGAGGCCGCAATATGAACATTTAAGCTTTCTCAATTCTTTTATTCTTATTGTCCAATCAGTTTCCTTTCCATATTTGTTTTTATGTGCAATCACAAAATGATGGGTTGACATGAGCTCCACTACGTCTTCGTCATTTTTTGAATCTTTATTTTTCGAGGTGATACCATCTGATGCATCATTTCCATCGCCGTCATCAATAATATCATCTATATGACTTGTGGCTGAATCTTCATCAGAGCGCTCATCATCGTCACCTTCATAATTTCCATCCTTGTCGCAACCATAGACGCAGCCTGAAGACTTAGGATTCGATGCTACAAAAAAAGCACACAGTCCATGTACCCAAGCCGACCTTTCCGGTAGTCCTTTACTTTTATTGGGTGGAAGAATCATTTGTTTGCCTTTCTTACCATGGGTGTCATAAAGAGGATACATTACATGCGTACCATCGTCCACAGAACATAGTGAGCATTCTCTAGGTCGCGGTAGAGTTCCACCCTTAGTGGATTGACATGCAAAACATTCCCAATCCAAATCTTTCCTCCCCGTGGAAATCATACCCATACACGTCTCATGAGCTTTCACGTGACATGTTTTGCATTCTTGAAGGTTATGCCCTTGAAACCCATCCTTTTGGTAGCATATGTCACATTTCCCTTTGATAATGTTGGTGGACATGTCTATATCAGCAAATTGTCATGGTGAATAAAAAAAACTTTGTGTTCGTGGACCACAATACATGATCCCTGTGCAACATTAATTTTCTATTTTTTCTTTTTTTCAAATATTCGATTTTTCGTGTGAATAATCCTTCTATTTATTTGTTTTTTTTTTTTCAATTATCGCAATTCCAATGATAGCCGGAATTCCATCTCCTCAAGTGAAGTAGATCGTCCTGTATGATTCAATAATCGCAAAACCCATTTTCACTATGCAAATGAGTTTTATTCATCGCATTGTTCAGAATATACTTTACCTACAGTCATTTTGAAGATAGAATAACGTCTCAATCAGTTTATTAGTTGTGACAGTAAAGTGTCTTATCATGAATCCATTCATTTTTCATGATACCTATAAAGGTTATTCTATGATTCTTGGCATATCACCTCTTCAAATCATATGTCACATAAAATATGTCATTCCATAACGGATCCACACTACTTCCATGAAAATATAAAAAAAATGGCGGTCAAAATCCATTTCATGCCATACATAGTGATGACATCATAATCTGTATTGATTGTTTTGTAGGGCTCACAAGAACTTTTTTTACATACAGCAGCGTAAATAAAAGTAGACCTTACAACAGAATTTTTATTCGAATTTCAAAAGTTGCCACCAACACGAAACAAACTGTTGATTACTTGATATCTACAGCAGTAATACTGTCCCCTCTAGATTCATTATGGCATTTTATGACTTCTGGAACGATGATGATGGGTATGATTATCCTTCTCACCGGCAAGCTGATGGAAGATATGAATACGGGACTAGAAAATGTTCCCAATGTGAGCAGTTTAAAACCATAAAAGACTTCAACAAAGAAGAGGAAAAAAAGAGTGCACGCAAGCGAATCTGCAACGACTGTGGTCCCCCACTTCCTTCAGATTTAAGTATTCTCACAGTCGTTGAGCTGAAAAAAGAGATTAAGAAAAGAAATCATGCGATTCCTAAAGGAAAAAAATCTGTTTTGGTTGATTTGCTATTACAACTTATCATCGTACCTCCTACTCCAATAGAAATTAATACGCCGGAGGAAACAGATAATGCTACGACATCAAAATTAGCACAACCTCAAGAAGTAAATGCTACCGTAGCTACTGCACTCCCTATCTATCTTTCTAAGTTGAAGGTTGTTAGATTGAAGGAAGAACTAAAGAAAAGAGGATTATCTATAACAGGTTTAAAACCTGTTCTGCTGGAACGCTTAAGTTCTAAGACTGGCATTCCTGCATATGAGCCACAACCATTGCTTCAACCTTCCTACTTTAGTTATGCAGGAATAGAGGATGTGAAAAAAAAACTTGGTCGTATGGAATCATCACGACTTGACAAACAGCTTAATCGACACGAACAAAAACAAGAAAAGATATATACAGACAATGCCTTTCGGTACAAATTTAGTCATATTGAAAATCATGATGGAGACACACCCCTCATTGCTGCTATTCGAGGTCAAAATGTACTTGTGGTATCATTCCTTTTGGGATTATCTTCTGATCCACATAAAGACTCCTGGAATGAAGATACGAAAAAAGGTGAAAACGCATTTGATGTAGCCAAGGAGATCTTCACATCAAAAAGTGAAAGTTGGAATCAACTACAAAATGCATTTATGAAGAAATCTAAAACTTTTTGGGCATTACGTCTTGTTGATAATGTCTTTGAAGGGTATCAAACAGCAAAACAAATTCACGATATGATAAATGTTATTGCACCTTTCTGGGAAAACTACAACAAGCCAAGTGATCATGCAATTCTTAAAAAAGCTTTGTTTACAATCCCGTTGGGGAAAGAAGCAATCACGGAGGAAGAAAATCTTAAATTAGAACAAATTCAATTGTGGAAAAATAAAATCCTAGAAGAAGAACGACAGCAAGAGATTGAACGGGAATGGAAATATAAAATCCTAGAAGAAGAACGACAGCAAGAGATTGACCGGAAACGGAAACGTCATCAAGAAGAACGACAGCAAGAGATTGAACGGAAACGGAAACGTCATCAAGAAGACTTTCAACGAATGTGCAAAATGCGTACAGGTGATATGAAATGTTGCTCAAAATACAAGTGCAGCAATCTGTATTCCGTAAGATGCTCATTTAGTTGCTGCAAAGTTTGCTGTAGGAAACGACGATTAGAGGGTGGTGCAGCATGCACTTGGAAGAAACACAAATTAACTACATATATGCTATCAAGATTTACACCTTGAATCTGTTATTCTTCTAATTATAAACTGAATCTTTTTGAGAAATAAAGCAAGCAGGTGCAATAACAAAAATATTTGTGAAATAGTATGTGTAATAATAGTGTTATTTGTGCGGCATCATTAGTATTTTAAATCGAAGTGTTTGAAAAAGAGCGGAAATGTTCCCTAAAATTTCAAAAAAGTATGAACGCTAAATTCTTTCATTTGACTAGTGCACGATGTTTCGATCGAATGATAAAATACTTGAATCAAAGACTGGATCAATTTGATGAGTAAAAGCAACATTCGAATAAAAGTTTTAATGATCCTATTCAAGAATTGTATTCAAAATGATAAAAACTAGTACTTTACGAACGCAATTATCTAAATCTATATTGATCATAAGCATTTGTTCTTGGGGCGTCTATGCGGGTAAGTTTCTCTTTAGCTGTATGATTTAATTTTCTGATTGAAATGATCTCTTCCTGACATGTATTGAATTATGTAGCAAATTGGGCTCAATTAGCAGGACAAAGAGCTCAAAATATAGCTCGCCCTTACACTCCTCAAATGAATTATCGAGATGCATCAAATTCTATGAGGCCGATGTGGACTGCACGTTGGGGACATGCGGTGGCTGTATTCAATCAAACATACCCACTTAATTTCTTATCCGGTGAGCAAAATTCTGAGAGAGCTAAAACCATGCAACCAAAAATAGTCCTCCTTGGTGGAGATGACCACAGTCTCCATCGTTACGATAATCTTTATTCAGGTGAGAGAATATTTTATTGAAGTTATATTATCTCATTTCAAACAGATATATTAAGTTTTTCAATCTCTAATATTATGAAAGCCAATCACCATCATTCTGCTGGTGGTAAACTAAGAAATGATATCTGGGTATCAGATTTTCCGGTGGGGGTGCAAGCAGCCTGGAAATCGAGTGAGAAATTTGACGAAAGAGACTATAATGTCAACTCAGACATTATCCAGTCTCAAATGAAATGGTATGAATCTAATGCTGGAAAAAGTCCTCCGGCAACTTGGCCATCTGGACCAAATCGAGGAAACCCAATGACATATGATGATTGGATAACATGTCAAGAGTTCTTTAGAGATACTCTACCTGATCCTAATATTTGTGATTCTCCGAAGCAGAGTTGCTACGATGATATCACATCCCAAGGGTGCCGAGCAGAAGCGGTATGGAAAAAAGATAACATGTGGTCACCAAGACGAGGACATGGTGCAATAGTAGCGGGAGGGAAATTGTACGTTATTGGAGGTAAGGCGAGAGAGTACACTCGAATAGATGACAGAAGGCTTGTTGGAGGCGTGAGTGGAAACAAAATTGAAACGATTTCAAACTATCCTACCATTAGAGAAGAAGCCATATTAAAGAATGATATTTGGATATCTGATGATGGGTTGGGTGAAAATTGGAGACTCTTAACTCCTGGCTGTAAAGATCCTCAGCAAGATGTCTTGATTCAAACCGAAGTTTGGTCAAGAGATAGAGATGATCCGTCCAATCCAAAATATGTGGGGTCGTTTGGATCACAATGTACTAAGACTACAGATTGTTATGGACAAGCTACTTGCCAAGCAATGGAAGGTAGCTCAAAAAAGGTTTGTGTATGTCCAATGTTCAGTGTACGAGAGCACCATTCAGTATCCGTACAGCATAGTTATTACAAAGATGAAAAAGGTCTAACTTTTTCAGAAGATTACATATACGTTGTTGGTGGATTTACAACTGTACGTCAATCTTTTTGCTCGAATAGATCTTGTGGATCTATGAATAGTTATCGACTTGCAATGGATGATGCTTGGGTCAGTAATGATGGAGCAACTTGGGTTCAATTTAAGGCTGCTTTTAGCTCTCGAAATAGTTTTCGTGGAAGAGGTGCGCATGCATCTTTACTGATACATGCAAAATATTTCGATGACAATGTTAACAAACGTGATAAACTATGGATTTTTGGAGGTGAGACTTCTTCACCTGAAAAATCGAAGATAGAGTATTTAGATGACGTTTGGAATGTTAATCTACCCAAGGAACCATGCTGTTTCAAAAATAACAATTGTAACTCAATTAGTCATCCACTGAGTGTGAGTGATATCGGTACATGTTTGCCTAGTTCATTTGACTGGTATGAAATCAAATCATCCTCAAAATGGTCTGGAAGGTCTGGTCACGTCGTACTTTTTGAGCATGCCTCTTCGCTGAATTCCTTTCGAGAACAAATTTACTTGTACGGTGGGACAAATGAATTTGGTGCATTGTCGGATGTATGGACTTGGGACATTAATGAAGATAAGCAGTGGAGGAAAGATTTTTCCTATGAACAATGGTATCGGAATATTGATAACGGAGAACTCTATTTTGGTCCTGGACTTCACTCTGGTGCAAATCTATCTGAGCATATACATCCATACAGTTACTATTTTTCTGAAAATGATAACATTACAGCCTTACAAAATCTTTATCTTCCTTTACCAGATGACCAATTAACTATTGAGGAATATACAAGTCTAAAAAATGTGCCCCTCATTAGTGCGAAAGATATTGATACCATGAAAAATGTGGGTGTCTATACCATTCGTGATCTTGCTGATGTTGATTTGTATACCCTTCTGAAAATGAGAGGATTTGATCACCCTTGGGAAGAAAAACGGATAGTAAAAAACATTTGCTACATTAGAGCCTTGGCAACTGAATTTATAAAAAAATGTCAAGTGCAGTTGCCTACTAAGGACTTTAACATTGCTACAACAGATATGGATGATGTTCTATGTAAAGATGGTGCATGTAATTTAGATGAATGGGATGGTTGTACTCCATTAGATGGTTTCGAAACTGTTGATATACATGGCTTGGGTTTTGTTACGGTTCCACAGGAAAAACAGATCATAATAAATAACTTGGAAGAAATAAATTGTAGGCAAATTCCAGGGAAACGACAAATGGCTGTTGCTGTCGCAATAGAAAATAAAATGATAGTTATGGGTGGAAAAGGCGAAAATCCATCAAATTTATATCAGGATGTCTGGTATAGAGACGATACTTTCCCAGCGGCGAAAATGGTCCTTCGTCCTGAAAGTTACACTCATGATTCTTTATTTTTATTTCAAAGTGATGAAGCTGGTGCACAACTCTTTGAATATAAAATATTTGATGTGCAGAAAAATAAAACAATCACACCTTGGATAGTGACCACAGTGGATCTTGGTGCGGATGTTTCTTGGTTAGATGATAGAAGAGGTGGTCCTGGGAAGGGATTATATGGATTGTATGCCCGAGCAATAGATCCTGGTGGCAACAGAGATATTCGGTTCTCTACTAAAACTAATGTTCATTATTGGATGTATATACCACCTCCAAATTGGGGAGCTATATTCGGAGTCTCCATACTGATATTCGTAATTTTGATATCGTTGTACTTGGAGTATCGTCGTAGATCAAAGAAAAAGGCTTTGGAACGTTATGCTTTAAGGAGAATGCGAAGAAAATATAAACTTCAGCAAAAAATCAAAGAAGGAAATGGTGATTGGAAAGAATCATATTTAAAAGAAGATAAATATTCGAAACAAAAAGAGAAGCAGCGAAGTAGAAAAAGCCGAGTCAAAGTGAGAGACATGCTTCCAATTATCTGTGAAAAGAAATTAATGAACAATGTTTTTAACCTTTTCTATTTTTTCTAATACAACAGAAGGAGGAGACTTATCAAATGAGTCAAAAGGTATGTATAGAATAGAGTAATAGATTTGAAATAAAGGCAATGAAGGTTTCCATGATTTTAATTATTTACTTGTCTCTTCAATAAAGATGAAAGATAGAGATAGAGCCCGTCAATCAAAACGCAATAAGGAGAGAGATGAAGCATTAAGAAGGAGGAGAGAAAGGCGTTCCCGTTATCATAGTGATGATGATGATAATGATGATAAAAGGCTCTCGAAGATACATAAAGGAAAAAGAAGGTCCAAACAGGATAGAAGATCTACGCATTCATCTTCCCGAGGAAAAAGGAGAAAAGATTACTAATATGTTCAACTGCATATAATGTCATAATGGACTTTTCTGAAGTTGCGTAAATTGAATTGTTTTGTGTGGTAACTTGGGTATTTTTTCCAATCTACTGCAGAAGAAATTATGCATTTCCATTCACGGTGATTAGAGTAGAAGTATCCGCTGGTGACAATCGATCAGGTACCGGTTTTCCACATCGTAAAAAGAGGTATGCAACTTCAATATCCTTTGTTAGTGGAATAATGACATCACGATAAATGCTTTCAATCAATGTTGGGTCGATTTTACCCATTTCTTTTTCTTTCTCCTCTCCCATAGCCTCGATAGCTGCAACAACGGCAGATGCTGCAGCCGCTGCAACAATAGATGTATTGTCATTTCCTTCAATAGCTGGTAAAGTGGAAAGTAATGGTTCTCGTCCATAAGTGGCTGCCTTAAGTCGCGCTCTTCTCAACACTTTTTTTTCAACTGTCATATTGGTCAATAATTCCCAAACTCCATCCACATTTCCTGCTTCCACTAATGCCTGGTAACCAGCTGGATTATCTCTATACTTACTTTCTGCGACGAATTTTCCGTAGTGACAACGTCTAGATAAAGCCTGTAGAACTGCCAGATCAGAAATGACAGTTGAACCGTGCTGTTCATCATCGCCTCTTGTCGTGATGGAAGGGACAATTTCATTAATGTATCTTTTAAGTAAAACAGAGTTGTAATTAATAAAGCAAGCCCCGCCTTTTGAAGAAAGTAAGTCTGTTGGGTAATCGAGTGGAGGTAGATCTCCAGATGTATTTGGAAGACGATCTGGAAAAAACGCATGCTCTTCTGGAGATGTGTAACGACGCACTTTGCTGTGTAAAGCCTCCTGATATTATTGTATGTGTAGACATATATCATGGCACAAACTTAAGCATTAGAAATGGAATAAAATACATTCCAAAATACACATGAACTTGTCATAGAAAACTTACAGTGCCCATCAACATGTATTCCAAAAAAGAAAGACTCTCACTAGGGTCTTCTTGGTCTACAAAAGATCCCATTGCACCTTTTTCATACACTTGTTGATTTTGAAGAAATTGAGATCTTTCAATAAGCGCAAAAATAATGGTCTCCTCTTGACGAATTAGTGATGAACGGATGGAGTCTAATGAAAGGATATCAATAGTTTTCACATTCTCTCCGTTGTCAGATGCGGAAGCCCGAAGAGTTTGGGGACTCCACCTATTGTTTCCTTTTCCTTGCACGGCAAAAGCATTGCTCATAGATGCTGTTGATAGAAGTAGGAAGAGAGTGAATCTGCTTTTGAATGTATTTTTTGAATGGTTAAAACCAAAGTTTGTCATAGTTGAATCTGAAATCGTAATAAAGAGTTCGAAATGGAGTAAAATATGAGATCGAAAGGTTTGAGCATCTTTTTTCATACATTCATATGACAAGTTAACTTACGTACATTTACTTTGAAGAATTGGTCTTAGGGCGTACAGTCTCAGTATTCACTTAGAGCAAAAGATATGTATGTGGGATTTACACTTGTAGAACCTTTTATGAGAATCTTAAGTAATAAAATATATAGCAAAATCTACGGGGAGGCATTGGAGCTGTAAACTGCAATTTCGTATGTGAAGTGCCACATAGTTATTTTGCGTCATAAGCCCCACAGTCAGGAACAATAAGCCAAACAATGCAAATGCCTATTTATTTGTATAAATTCGTAATTTGAATAAAGAATATTTTTACGATTGTTTAGTCAAATACACGGTACTATATGCTCCTACAGTAAAATGTTATAATCAATCGACATAGATTTGTTACAGCAGTTCTCAAGATATGTTCTTAAAATGCACATACCGGGAATCGAACCACTAAACATAATATCTTTCTTTATTTTCATGTTTTGATTATCGTATTGTTTTCCTAATTTATGCATTTGATTCTTAGATTGGGAGAGCGGTAATCGTACAATACAACCGCATCTCCGTAATAGAACGTTTAATTGCAAATAACGTGACAAAATCACTCTCTAACTACCTGTTTTTTTAGAATTTTTCGGGACTCAAATTTGTTCAAAAGAGGGGATTTATTTTTCAGTTTGAAATCGATTTTTTTTTTTTTTCGAATCTTGTTCGAAATCATTTTACATACTTATTTTAGTATCATAAGTTTTGTACGTTCTAGATTTGCAATTGCAGGCGAACGTGTCAGAATTATTCATTAAAACGAATCAGCATCGATCCATTAACTACACCACAGTCATCTTGGCTGGATTGAATACATGAATCCAGAGGATAACAAGAAGAATCCATGGGATCAGGATGTTAACAATCCTGGTTCTGATGGGAAAGAGAGTGATAGTATACCCAAAAGAACGGGCAATGACAGTTCCAAGAAACCATCTGTATCCTCTCCTATCAGTAGAGGATATCAGAATGTTGATAGTGCAGGAGGATTGCACAATAATCATTTGGTGTTTGGAACTTCCATTCCAAAGCAAAACACTATTTCATTGAATAGGAATCAAAACATCCTTTTTCAAATTCCTTTATGTCATCTAAAGGACCTGCATGTCCTTCATTTAATGGACAATTATGGAGAAGTTGGACACAAAAACAATTGTGTCCTAAGAATCATCCTAAACATGTTTTGAATGTTCATTTGAAACATGGTAAGAGGAGTTTCATGAAGAAATGTAAAAAAGAGGGGGTATCTGGTTATGTAAACCAATACACCCAATTCAAACAGGAGAATCCTCCTGAGGAGTTAAGTCAATTCCTCAAAGGTAACCAGAGCTAAAAGTGTTGGAAGAAAAAGGTTTCATAATTCAAAGTTCCAAGTGTACATCAAATTCAAAAATAGTGTTTTTTTGAGAAAAAAATACGAAAGGATCTGTGAATTAGTTGATAAAATATATAATTTGGATCCAAACTCATTAATTTACAAAGGTTATATAGAAGCAGCAGGAAGAGCTTGGTGGCTTTGGATCAATTTTACCAAACAATACTGAGAAAACATTTTTATCTTTCTTGTAAAGGAGAAAGCCATCAAATTCAAATTCACAAATATAGATTTCATCGAGAAGATTCACAAAAGACGAAGTATCTTGGAAATTACAAACCAAATTGTGGAGTGTAGATTGGTGGGTGAATTAATTATCAACATTTTTTTTGATCCTAAAAGTCCAAATAGCACCCACTTCTTTTATAAACGTTTGTCTCTGGTATATGGTTTCGGTAAAGCAGAAATAAACAAAGCCTTTAAATTCTTTGGATTCTCTTTCGTGGACGTTTAAGACTGAAATTTTATCAATCTTCTTTTGGGACACGGAGTAAAAGAATCAACAAAAATTAATTTCAATATATCATTATCAATCATGGCAAGCTCAAGTTTACATTACAAATTTAATAAAGAATTAACTACAAAAGGATCTTGGTTGACAGATGAGCCCATCAGTTTCATGATCAATGAATTTAGAAAAGATGCAAACAAAAAACATTTATTGCTGCCACATTTACTATGGGCATTATCTGCAGCAACACCTAAAACAACTGGACCGAACTAGCAAGACTTTTTAGTAATAGGAAAGCTCTGGAAAAGGAAGATGGTATCTACATTATTCCCTCTTTTGTAGGCAGTCACTATTTGTCTTGTGGGAGTGTGGGTATCCCAGACTGTTTCAAACAAGAGGAAGTGCTCCATAGGTAGAAGATTCGCTCTCTACTGTTGACTGCCTTCCTCTTTGTCTGGAACAGAAAGGGGTGCCCCCTCTCGCGAGGTCAATGATTGCTAGGAGTTGTGTGATCTTAATTTTGTAACAATAAAGTCAAGTTATTAAGGAAATCCCTTGCAATTTTTTTCTGATCTTTTTAACTTTTGTTTTATTAGGATAATCAGTTTCATTGTTTAAATCCAAGTCTAACTTGTCCAAAAGGGTTAGGTTTGCATCTCAAATGCTCCAAGATACTGAACCATTGGAGAAAAAGAGTAGCAAACAGAAGTTTGTTGCCAAGAATAAAAGTGTTTGAATGCACATTGAAACAATTCTTGTGCATGAAGAGTCTACCAAGTTCTCGAGGGATGTTCTGAAAGCAGACCGCTTCTACTTTGTCCCTGATGATCAAAAACAGGAAGCAGAACCTCAAGAAATCCCTCTCTCAACCCTGGATGTCATTGACACACAACTTGGTTGTGCACTTGTTGATGCCAATGGGAGAGAAATCTGTATTCTGATACCTCAAACAACAGTTCTGTTTTCTAAAGGCAAAAAGAATTTGAAGAATGATTTGCACCTGATGAAGCACAAACCGAAACTTAGAGAACTAAGAGCTTTCTTATTAGACACGACATTACCCCATAGTGTCAAGCTACGCACAACAAGAACAGCTGACAGCCAATATAAGGACTGGTTTCTGAACTTCAACTTTCTGGCCCCATCGCCTCATTCTCATCTCACTTTTTTAGAAACTATCAGCAATCCCGATACTGACAAAGACCTTCAAGTTCATGGGCTACATTTAACCAATATTCGACACCAACAAATCAAATTCACCAATAAACTACTGAGAGTCATCTATTTGGTTGGAAAAACCTACTCCATCACTAAAGAACAAAGGGAATTTTTAGGATATCATCTTATCAGAGATCCAAAAATCGTAGATATAACTTACAAAATATACAATACATTCCAGCTTGAATTTTTGGAGACAGATACAAAAAACTGCAAGGAGTTATCTTCTCTTTTTAAAAGCTTCATCTATATTAAAAAACTCAAGAAACAAATTCCATTCAACGCAACACTAAATTTGAGAATTTACCCCACCACTCCTTCCAATAAGCCACACCTAATAGAAGACGAATCTTCCTCCAATACTTTTAACAAGTAAAACAACTCTATTTCTAACAACTGGATCAGCCCATACTATCCATCCTGGGGAAGAAGGAGTTAAGATTATATATATGAATATCATCCTAGCCAAGAAAACATTCATTTTTGGTCAAAAAAGATCCATTCTTACGAAGGAGACCACAAAACCACAAATTTCAAGGAACTCCTTCTACTAATAGAGGAGTCCATTATAAAATATTGCTGCCCTGGCTCGGACAAATTTTTATCCATCATCTACTCTAACATTTGGAAGGACTTTATCACTCACCTCATATCAAAACATAATCCCCTATTCAATAAAATTGTATCCTGCAAGCTTTTAGAAGACGCTACAATTTACCATCAAGCACTTCTGAACAACAAAAAAAGAGATAAACTGGATCACTGGCTTCTCACCTTCACAGCAACGCATTACCCGTTATCCTCCTCCATCTAAAACATCTAAAAAGTACTTGAGGTAGCCAACAAATTATTGGACTGTCACATATCTGAGAACCCGTGGATACAGAACCCAACCCAAGCCAATAAATAAATCAGAGTATTCGCCACCCAAATTCTAGCACCACCATTGCTAAAAAGAATAAATAAATCTCAACATTACGTGTCACATAATCACCTTCTCTTACTTTTTTTTCTACATCATCAAAGTTTTCCTTGCTCAGCTATAGTAACCTTCATATTACCAGCTACCAGGCCAATCATTAACTCCCCTCAATGCAAAACACTGGAACAGATTCAAAAGCAAGAAGGAAAACGGAAATCGAACATCCCTGCCACATAAATGCTCATTTCCCAAGTCTAAAAGCATTTATGAAGAATAGATTTTTAAATAAGAAATTTGCTTGATAATCGATACTCTGGAAGAAGTAGAAAACCTTTCCCTGCTGAAAGAAGGGTATATTGACAAAACAGAGAAGGTTTGGAAGCACTGGATTTTTTACACAAGGGGATTCCCCATTGTTTTTTAGCTCGCGTTAGATCTTTTTTTACCAAAATCATCTAAAACTTCATCCCCATCAATCAAAAATTGAGAGACTTAATTTATGGACGAGCCTCAATCATTGATCACATAAAAGTCACTGTGGGGATTATCAACTACATGTCTACTAGCCCAGAAAAAAATAGATATAGTTATAAAGATAGCAAAATTCAGAGAATTCGAGCCAATAGCAGAGATATCAAAATAGCCAAATCGTTCTTTTTAAACAATCTACACAAAGCATAAATACCAGTCAAAAGGGAAATACTAAATTCTTGGACAACAAAATATAGACAATGACCAAGAAAAGGGCAAGATGAAACAGTATAGATTCTGGTAGTCTTTCTCCTTTTGACAATGGCAATCGTTGACAACCATTATATCTTACTTTGTTTAGCTCTAAACCACAACCAACCACAAATAAGTTCAATAAGAGCTTTACAAATCATCCATTACTTTTAATGGCTAGTCAGCATCAAAAGTTATTATGACATTGATTTGGCCATTTTTGTGAAATGCAAGTCTAAATTCCAATATTCTTTCTATCTTACTTAGATGGCATCATCTATGTAAAAGAAAGAACACCAAAGTTGAGACTTTAGTAATCCTCAAGGTCAAAGATTTGTTTTGGTTGTAGAACAATGTTTTCCTTTTTTTGTGAGTTTATTCCTGTGGAGATACAATAAATCATGGAAGCTGATGTGTATTAATTAATTATTTAGTTACCATTAATCTAATTACAATTTATCGTAAGTACATCTATGCTACGATAAAGAAAGATGTACTATATTGCAGTTAAAACTAAGAAAATGTAAGGCAAATTTAGGTTTTGTTTTTTATTCACAACTCTTTCCACAAAAGAAATCAACATCATCATCATCATGTCTCCCAGATCCAACCATTTCAGCTGCTATGCTGATGCACTTCCTGGAGTCCTTTATCAGGCTCTAGCAAGTGCGGCCCAGTCCATTTTGAAGGTTAGTTCGATCTCCAAGTGCACTTTCTAGGCCAACTTTGGTGCTAGCCTTGGTGTTTTCACCCTCCAGATGAGCACTGAAGAGCACTTTGTGGAGCTGAAGCATATGCTTTGGACCATGATGTTCCTCAAACAGTACTCATCCAAGGATGTCATGGCTGCACAATGCAATATGACCTCCAAGACGTTCAGAAAGCATTTCCGTTTGACCATTAACAAGCTGAATGCATGCTATCAATTTGTGGTAAGTTTGCTAATATTTTCTCAATTTTTTTAAACAATTACTAACACTACATTATTATACAAGATCGATCTTGACAACAGGTTCAAACAGGATAATGACAGTAGGTGTCTTATGATGGTAGATGGCACTGATTTCAAGATCAACCATCCAACCATGCAAACTATTTGCGTACCTTGAAAAGAAATCAGCATTACTCTTTATTTCATCAAGTAAACAATCTATAACCAACTTCATCTCCCCCAGCTTGGTCACACATCTCTTTATCATGGAAACAGCTCTCGCTTTCAGTAATTTGTATGGACATACGTGGTTTTTCACATCGTGTAAATGTCAACTGTGCCATAACGAAAGAAGAGTTTTGTGAGAAGAGAATTTAAAGTCAAATGTCGCACTATGTACCTCTCCATCCCAATAGTGCCCCCATATTCCATTCTCCTTGGATATCAGAGGAATGGATCCCTCAGCTGTGGTGTTATTGTTCTTTGTCGCCTGTATGGCAACTTGAAGAAAAGAATTATCCCCAGCTACATCATTGGGACCATTCCTCCTCATCATCCTACCACAAGAACCCCCTTTCATCTCCTCCATATGTCTTATCAACAAATTCTTCATATCCTCCAAACTCTGATGGATTGCATCAACTATTCTTGAAGCATTCATCCCACCTCCCATGTTCCTCTCATCTAACTCATTGATGAAAAGTAGCATCATTGAATCTGGCAACCTCCGCTGCCTTGTATGTATCTCCATCAGCTTGTTGAGGATTGAACAATGTATAGGTATTCCAATTGGACTGGGAGCATCTTTATGATTCTCCCATGGGAGACTTGTTCTTACCATACTTCTCCTGTCACTCATACTCACTGAATAATTAAAATATGCATTATCTAAAACATTGCTTGTATCTGGATAATTTGTCTTGTTAAGGGCGTAATTGCCTTAGTGGTTAGGTGGTGCACTAACCATGCCAGTGGTCACTGGTTCGATTCCCGGTGGGGGGTCATTTGACCAATTAATTTTCATTCCACCATTTGTCCAATTAATTAACAGCTTGAGAAGGGCTAGTGTTTCTTTGGACCCTCTACTTGTATGGTTCATTGAACTACACTTAAAATAAGATATATTAATTATTATTATTATGGATAATTTGTCTTGTTCCATTCCTCATGATAAATAAATGTAGCTAAAACAATTTTACACAGACATTTCAATTTTGTTTTCTGTATTGGAAAAACAGCAGTTGCAAAAGAATTTATTAGTGTAGTATTGTTAGGGTTAGTAACAAAATCGGCTGTGGGCCCCCCTAATCTAGGGCGGGCACAAGCCCCCTACAGTGTACTGTCATTCTGTCTATTAGGCAAAAAATAAAAATTTCCCCGAAAAATAGAACTAAATTATATCCATCATGAAGATGAACATTGGTTCAGAGATGATCATTCAATTGTATCCAGCTCTGAATACAACTTTTTTCTAATAGGGAATCTAGGGTCTCTAAATGTCACTCCCTCTTAGACATAAGTAATTTCTCACTTAGTATGATTTATCCTAAATGAATGTTCTTAATTGAATATTATTTCTCTAAGTATTAAATTTAAATAATATTTTACTTAACAAATTCTATTAATTTTTCTATGAATTTTAAAATTTTTCATTTGGCCCAATTCCTTCTCCTTCCCGAGATATTCACGTTTTAACGAAAAAATTAGTTTTTTTTGTTTTTGATGTTCTTAAAAACCGTACGTACGTAGGACAATACGAGAAAATACGAGAAAAAAAT
>Ga0209092_10000860_pt1 | contig 30815 bp, 17 predicted proteins | sample FraStrMetagenome_FD_187446 | JGI IMG/M metagenome (GOLD analysis project Ga0209092, IMG submission 187446) | Marine eukaryotic phytoplankton communities from Arctic Ocean - Fram Strait ARC3M Metagenome (SPAdes) (version 2) | ecosystem: Environmental > Aquatic > Marine > Oceanic | place: Fram...
AAACCAAAAAGTATAAATTTGGAGTAGAAGTTCCTCGAAATTTGAAACATGCCCTGGAATTAGATAAAAGAAATGGTAACAATATGTGGGGCGAGGCAACTGAAAAAGAAGTGAACGAAATAATGGAACACGCTACCTTTATTATTGTTGAGAATATTTCAGATATTCCGAAAGATCATCTATTCATACCTCTCCAATTTGTATATGATAACAAGTTCGATGGGAGGAGAAAAGGTCGGTTAGTCGCCTGTGGTGACTTCACTGATCCAGATATTGCAGAGATCTATTCTGGAGTAGTTGGAATTGAAAGAGTTAGAATATTATTTTTAATTGCAGATTTGAATGGTTTGATAATCATTGCAGCCGATGTATGCAATGCTTACCTGAATGGGTATACCAAGGAGAAATTATATACCCAAATTGATTATGGAAAATTAAAAGGCAAATGGCTGATAATTTCCAAAGCTTTATATGGCTTGAAAACATCAGCAGCTCGATGGGCAGATGCAATAGCCGAAATTTTGAGAGAGATCGGATTTACCCCTTCATATGCAGATACCGAGATTTGGATGAGGGATAAAGGCGATCATTATGAGTATATCGCCGTTTATGTAGACGATTTAATCATCGCAGCAAAGAAACCAATGGAAATTATCAAAGAGTTAGAAAAAGTTGGAAAATTTAGAAGAAATTGGAAAGTATAAGTTCAAAGGAGTCGGCGTACCAGAATACTATCTGGGAGGCGATATTAAGCGAGAAAAATTGAAAGACTCACCATTATATTGTACCGTTCTATCAGCTAAAACCTATATTAAAAATATAGTAGATAAAATTGAGCGATTGTTTGATACAACATTGAAAAGCTACCACTCACCATTGGAAGGAGGATATCATCCGGAAATTGATACCAGTGAGCTATTGGACAGTGATAAAGTTTCACAATATCGGATGCTAACTGGAAGTCTCAACTGGGCCGTGACGATTGGAAGGATCGACGTGATGTTTGCAGCGGTGACAATGTCGAGGTACAATCATGCTCCACGAGAAGGGCATTTTAAAACCATGTTCCGTATTTTTGGTTATTTGAAATATCACATGAAGGCATCATTAAAAATGAATACTTCATATCCGGAGGAACCAGTAGAGGGTGTCGTCAGAGCAAATTGGAAGCATCTATATCCGGGAGCACATGAGAAGCTCCCACACAATGCACCCGAGCCGAAAGGTAAACCATTGCGTGCCTGGGGCGAATTCGATGCCGACCATGCGCATGATCTTGAAAATAGAAGGTCTGTATCAGGGATTCTTATATATATGAATGAGTCAGTTGTTAAATGGTATTCGAAAAGGCAAAATACAATTGAAACCAGTACTTACGGTTCGGAATTGGTATCTTGCAGGACAGCGGTGGAACTATTGATTGAAATGAGATATTGTGTGAGGATGTTAGGAGTTCCTCTATTATATGAATCTTGGCTATACGGCGATAACCAAGCCGTGATTCTTAATTGTTCAAGGCTAGAGAGTATCATCAAAAAGAAACATCATAGTTGTGCTTACCATTTTATTCGTGAGACCAGTTCCATCGGTTGGTTGTTCTTGGTAAAGCAAAGTGCTTTGAAATCAAAATCTGATATTCTGACAAAAGCTTTGAATCCATCGAAATTATATGAGAAATTGAAAGGTTGGATGGTAAGTAATTGAAACATGACATATCCACTTAGGAGGAATGTCAAGAATTATATCGGAAATATAATAAAAGATGACGTATGGATGAGATCACATATATGTGTGATAAGTGAATTGCCATGTCCCGTATGAAGACTGAAGTTAGGGATGATGGAGGGAAGGAGCAGCTGGCTCGTTCCCCTTTTTTAATATAAATATTTAATATGTGTGTTCGTTTATTTAGACATGTGAGTGCGTCAGTGAAACATTGACGCATATCTCATGTAATAAAAGGATAAAATAAACCCACAATTTACAAACAAATAGTGCACGATTTGAACAACTGTATTTTGTCATCTACAAGTATAACAGTCGTTAATATATTAACATTAAGTTCTAATAGTTGCAAAATTATACTACATGTAAATCAAGACGTTTTCCATGTCTAATGGCAGTAATTCATGTTTTCATTTTGCTCCCAATGCATTCTAAAAATGGAAAAGTTTATTGCTATCAAGCTTCGATGTACTATCATCTATAATGGATTTTAAAGTATATTTTGTAATGAAATGCAAATGTTGCAGTAGCTTTTTTTATTTTGGAGAAAAATACTAATACTTTAAGAGAGATAGGATCGAGTCGTGTTTCCGAATCAAATGGATGACTTCATGTACCAATCAGGACCAACCAAATTTTCTACTGGATTCAAGGTACATGGATGCTTTTCACATAATATGATCAGCTTGTCTGATGAGGAGAATTGTTGTTTCGTGCTTATCATTAACATCAGTTCAAATTACCTTTTTGTACACTGAAGATAGTAATTGATTTTGATATAACATGGGTAAACAACCAAGAAGACGAAACCGTCGAAATAATAAAAATTCACGAAAAGGAAAGAATGACGATACCTTTCAAAATTCAGAGAACACTAATTTATCACCTGGAAAGTCGGAACCTCACAGTCTCGTAACAGCACGAATTCGTCATGGTGATTATCGGGTACGTGCTGGAGCTCTCTCAGCTCTATCCTGCACTTTATTTTCTCCAGAGACACTTGCCAAAAGAAAACAAAATTCTCTTAACAATAAACCTCGTAAGAGAGACAATGATATTAGTTTACATCTTCTGAAAGCCATATCAGAAAAGGTTTTGGATGATGATGGGGCAGTAGCTAAAAATGCTGCAGGATGTTGGAACAATTTTATTCTTTTTGGTGGTAGCGATGGAGACTTGAAACTCATGAAGGATATTGATATTGGTACAATTTTAACAACAAGAATTCAAAATTGTTGTACAAAAATGATGACTGTCATGGAAAAAGTACATTTGTATTCACAAGAATCTAAAGGCACTAGCGAAGCTCATCAACCTGCAAATTCCAATTCGTTAAGTGATTCAATCATGTCAAAGAAAGAAATCAGTAAAAAAAATGAAAATAAAAAGAAAAAAAATGACCAAAATTCAAAACAACATGTTTCCGCCATAGCTTCCCAATTTGACATTGCCACTATCTGTCTTCAATCATTATGTGCACTCATTGAGAATGTTCCAGAAGCAGCTGATACATTTACGTCTAAATTAGTTGATACGAATCCATCTGTGATTGGTCTTCCATCTTCACTCGAGGGATCTTTACCAATCACGCATGTCATAATGCAGGTTCTTCTTCTGGGAACTCGTGCATTAACTTTTCCCTCCATATCAACCCCACTGCAGTCCTTTAGTCAAAGTCTTGAACTTGTAGCAGCCTGCATGACATGGGCTTCACGTGCTTTACATGCTATTCTTGATGAAAATTTTCCTCTAGTCGAATGGTTTTTATCACATACTGCCTCAGATACCAAACCAGAATGCAATTCATTAATTATTTTGTCCAAAATTGTGCAAGGAGGCGTGTTTTCTTCAAATACACGTTTACACAGTTGCGGCACTCTCATCACCTTACGAAATATATCATCCTCACAATATATTCGAACAGAAACACACACCAATGCACCATCTACTTTGCTCAATGATCTAACAAAAGTTTGTATAGAGGTTGTTCTCCCGTTACTGTTACAATATTTAGAATATCATCCCAATATTGCCACAGCTCTGGCTCAACGAGTTGCAGATGCACATGATGCATTGGTAAAGGAAAAGTATGATGAAGAAATAGAGAAGAATATTATAAAGCAAGTGAACAAGAAAAAAGAATCGGCAAGAGGAATTGCAAAACGCCAAAAGGAAGAGAAGAAAGCTAAAAAAATTGCTGCAGATAAAGAAAAGGAAAATAAGAATGATGTAGATATGGAAAAGAAGAAGACTTCAGATAATGTACCATCCAAAAGTAATGAAGAGAAAGAAAGTTCTACCAACAAAAGGCAAAATGCTCAAGATAACTATGATAAAGCTGTGAAATCGTGGGAAAATGCTGCTTCGCCTTTGAAGCTGGCCTTAGAAGTTGCGACCAATTTTTGTAGTGTAAATCATGACGAGGATGCCCATTTGAGCAAAGTAGATGACATGATGATGTCTGATTCGAACGAAGAGGAAGAAGAATTAATGAAACAGGACAAACTTGCGGAAAACAACAAAACACTTCCTTTGAATCCGATTGATGTTCCAATTCTGGATGCAATGATGAAAGCAAATTTGCCAGAACGAGTTGTTACTCTTCTTGTTTCTGTTTCGACTACAATGCAAATTATTAGAAACGAAAAATCCATACCTACCCCAGAATTGGTTCAGTCAGATATCTCCCAGATTATATCAAAATGTGGATCATGCTTGGGAAATATTGGAAGTTCTCTCCCGAAGAAAAATGCTGACTTTCAACTCGCATATATGAAAATTTGGGATTCGCTTCGAAATGCTATTTCATCATCGTCATTATTATCACTTAAACATCATGATGTCTTATTGGTAACTGCAGAAATGACCAATGCAATGACATCTCTTTTGCGTTCCAATTCCCAAGACACGAGCATAAGTGCAGTTACCGAAATGAAGTTCCTATTGGATCTATTGCAGCATTATGGCACGAATGCGAGTACGGGAAGTCAATTCATCAATAATTCGGATATAGATATAGACCTATTGAAAGATGGCATCTTACAAAATTGCATATTTATGCTAGGAACCCTTTCTACAACATGCATTGCAAATAGAAAACACGACAGTGAATCAGTACGTATAACAGAAGAATTATCGATAAATTGCACGAATATCCTGCTAAAAGCAAACACTACAGTACTTGTTCAGAACGAGATTCTCAATGTATTCATGGATATTTTTGGACAAGACGAAATTGCTGAATTGAATAATTTATTTGAATCACTTGATATGATGAAAGTTTTCAAACAATCGATCCCTTTGTTCAAATCAAACATGGCCAAGTCAATGAAAATGAAAAAATATTCAGACAAGGATTTTTTCCAATGGAAAGAAACGGCCTTGAATAGTAGAAGATTTATTGACTACAAAAAGGATCAAATGGAAATGTAGTCATAACTTGCTATTAGGAAAACATTTTTATTATCAATCTTTGCGCTCTTCATGCATTTTAAGAACTTAATTGGAAAAAAATCGAGCCATTTCTTTCTAGACTAATGCGCTTTGTTATTGAAAATTATTCAAAAACGCTACTGTTTGGCTAAACGAAAAAATCATTTCCATTTTAGCAAGAATAATTTGACTATGTTTGAGTAGATTCATTCCATATTCCAGCGAAAATAAATGAGCGAAGAGAGACAAAATAGAGAAATGTTGTTACTGCGTCTCTCATTCAGCTATCATCATAAATGCTTTTCTTCCCTACTCAACAAAATTGTTTTTTCGTCATTTTCTACGATGTAGTAAAGGTTGGCAATCTTTAGAGGAGTCCAATTAGATTATGAGCACTCTCCGAAGAGATAGACTCTCTACTTAAATTATGCATATTGTATACAAATAAATTAATTAGGAGTAATTCCCTTCTGCATTCTAAAGAGTCTATTCTACTCCCGTAAGTATAGTAATAAATATACTTTTCTTACGGCAATGCATTCTGTCGATAAGTTTACTACCGTACTAACTATTCGTATGTGCTTGGATATGAATCAACCGAACAAAACCACACAAGATCGGATTTTATTTCTATCATTATTATTAATTATACTTGTGACTCTTTCAGTCTAAGGTCTGCCCATTACACGCAGCACTTTTTCGACAACTTGAGAGAATTTCAAAAGGTGGAGAGAAGGATCAATCTATTCTTTATAAGTGGATCAGTAGGATTAGTTGCTTCTACAAAGAATTTCAGAATAAAGTTTCAGGTCTTTGTCGTTTGTTACAAAGTGAAGTGGGGCGTTTTGCTAAGCAAATACTGTTGAGTTTTAGCGCCATTTCGTATAGCACAACTTAAGGGTTAGAAAAGAACCCTGAATAAATTAGGTTATATAAGGTCAATCATATTCATTACATAGAAAAGAATTCTATATCTGTAAATTATGGATCCTAATTCTCTTAGAGCTGTACTCAACAAAACAGACCCGACCCCACAAACTGTGCAAGCCTCATCACGTGCGATTATGCGCTTTTATGATCGCTCTCCAACAAATGCAGTGAATGAATGGCGCAACTCGATTCAAACATGTTCTGCTTCACAACTTCTTCCTCTCCTCTATGTCGCAAACGAAGTCCTTCAAACTTCGAAACGCAATCGTGGAAATAAATTTCTTGAAGCTTTTAGTCCTGTTCTTGGAACCACTACGAGATTTATTTGCGAACGAGATCGATCGGTCGTGGAAAAAGTTAGAAGAGTTATTAAGATTTGGGGAGATCGAAGAGTTTTTTCTCAGCGATATGTGGCTGAATTGTTGACTGGATTAGACGCTTTACGCAATCAAGTTGTACCAGAACCTATCGTAAGATCCCCAAGGGCTGCGAATCATAAGCCAAAGTCAATTCTGAAAGCAAACAAGCGAATGGATGCAGTTGCACCAGCACGAAGTCAGTCACCAACTCCTTCGATTGATTCCGTGGGTTCTGATTCATCTCCATTCTCAAATCAGGGCCCTAGTCTTCTACAGGTGGATGTGAATATTGAAAGAGAACAAGTCACTTCCTCCATTAATGCAAAAAAGACATCCAGAAAACGACCACGTGACCAACTAGAAAAGATCAAATCCACCAATCCAGCTAAAAAAGTTGCATCCTCGACTCCAACGGCAAAGAGAAAAGTCTATTCAACTTCAACTTTATTGGACCTGGTGAGAAAAACGGAAGTTCTTTCATCAGAATACCATTCTGCAAAAAGTATGGTAGAAGGTTGTCCATCATCACACTTCTCGACAGATCCTAACTCCATTTCAGATCTGGTAGGTGATGATTTAGTGAAAATGCATGATGATGTTAGAAATACAGACAAATTGCTGTTTCAACAACGAAGAAAAATGCACTCTATTGCGAAGGATAGACGCGAATTAGAACTAGACGCTGTTAAATTCATTCCTTCTTTGAAAGATTCATTGAAGCAAGATGATAGTGAGTTAGAGTTTTGTGATACACTTGAAGCAAAAATTAACCTACTTGCAACAATAATTGGTACGTGAATTGAACTAAATCACTTTTGGAATTATTTTCATTACTAAATTTTAAAGTTTGTCTTTCATTTATTCATGCAGGATCCGCTCGGTCTGCTCGAGAAAAAAGGCGGAGCGAGGAAGAAGAAAAACAAAAGAAACAAGACGCGGAGCAACGACAAAAAGAGGAAGAGGCGGAGCGTAAAAAATTATTGCAGACAGCAATTCAAGGGAAAGGAGATTCACCAGGAATGGTATACAATCCTGCTACAAGAGAATATCAACAGATACACGACCACACCGAAGACGATTGGAGGAATTGATTTTTATTCTTTTATGTCAGCCCTTCTTACTATTAGTAGCTTATATTTGAATATATTCAATATGTATTGTGATTTTATGATTTATTGCTTTACACGCAGACAAATTTCATCATCCATATGCTAATGAAAGCTAGCACATTAATTCATATATGTGCAGAAAGAATCTTAATGATACTTCAATTTATCAGAATTGCTATCTTATTCAGCTGAAAGTTAGTAATTGAGAATAGGACAAGTATTTTTCTTCCCTTCGTATTTTGTAGCCAGGACAAACTCATTTTTTAGTAATGTAGCTTTTTATGTACGCCTTCTTCTTTGCATCATTGTTTCACAGTAAGGTATCAGAAGGAAGTGCTTTTGGCATTTTCTACTCGGTTCATTTTTTCAGCTGTTTGAAGACGCATTTCCTCAAGTGAAACTGGTCTTCCATTTGTGTCATCATCAGATTCATCATCATCACTAAAAGCAGGAGACTTTGTAGTATTACTATGCATTGCTTGATGTGGGGAGGGAATAGATATCTTTTCAAAGGTCTTCGGTGACTAAGAAACAAATTAATGTGAAAGAAAATAATGAAACATGTAAAATAGATTGATAATATCGAACAAAAACAAGGATCATAAAACGTACCATTAAAACACTTGGACGCCTACTATTTTTTCTGCTTGCTATAAGCTGTTTCGCATATTCATTAATTATTTGCATGGACCGCTTTTCGATTAGTTCCATTGATCTAAGGATGTTTCTCTCTGAGATTTCTTCACCTGACAATTCTGTAATCTCATTGTATGATGAAAGTCGTGGGAGCAGTTGCTTTAAATTATCTTTCACCTGATTTGATTGCCTATTTTCAAGGTCTTCGCAGTGTAAAGTATGGTAGAGAGTCTGCACTTTCTTGGCAATTTTCTCGATAGTCTTTTTTCCCTCGCGAGCCATATCAGTCATTTTTGCTCTTTCGTCGTGTGCTTCTTGAAGACTTTCTTTATATCCATTGACTATAGAAACTCTTTGATTTTCCTTATCCATTTGGTCTTGCGTATAAGATTTCATTTCTTGCTCTAATCGGGAATGCTGCTCAAGAGTTGAATCAGTTTCTTGATTCACCGTTTGTATGTAGTTAAACAATGAAAATGATTCTTCTTCGTTCTTGACAAATGCACTTATTATATCATCTGTAGAAACCAACCCACTAACTTCCTGAAGTTGTTTGAAATTTTTTTCATACATTTGTATTTTTTCATCTGTTTGCTGAAGAACTTGCTCTGAATTTTCACAAAGAGACTCATGGTCTTTTATTTTCTTATCTAATGCTTCTAATTCCTCTACAGAAGATTTTCCATTTGTCTTATTTTCTCCTTCATTTACTTCTATCAATGTTTTATTTGTAACATCTGACGCAAGTGCAGCTATACTGTTTTCTAGAAGACCTGCTTGCTCCGTTATAAAGGCATTCAACTTTTGGTACTCTACCGCAAATGATTTCTGCTCATCTATATTTTCGTGTGTAATCTGATTTTTTTGCTCCATTAATTTGTCCCGTTGTTCCGAAGCTATTGCTGCCTTCTCCATGATTACATCCATTTCTTCTTGGATGTTCTTTATCTTTTTTTCCATACAACAACGGTTCACATTATCATTTGATACTTTTCTCCTTAATTTATCAATCTTGCTTTTGATGGCATTATTTTCATTTTGAATTTGATTCTTACGTACTAAAGCCTTATTCAATCGACTCTCTAGATTTTGAACTAACTTCTTTTGATTAATATCCGCCAGTCTTGTGGGGTCCAATCCGTCTGCTCGGCGGTAAGCATCATTTGCTGTAGTTGAGTGCATATTTAGAAGGCTTACAGCTTTCTTTTTGTTTCCTTCACGAATTTTAGTAATTTCTTCATTAACTTGACGTAATTTTGCTTCTAAAGTTTTTACACGTTGCTTTTCATTCATTAACTGACGGGTGAAAAGATCCCCTCGAGCCTGCAGATAGGCGAGGGTATCTTTCATTTGCATTTGCTCTCTAGGATTCATTCTTACAAGAAAAAGATCAAAAATAAGAAATCATATATGCAGTGTTATCTGTAGAATTTTCAAACACAATGGTCTTATCATTCAAAATATTTTAAAAAATATTAAAGGAGCTTTAATTTTGAAGTATTATATATTTTCTAAAACATCACAATCATTGGCTTTTTCTCACCATCCTCGTGATAAAGAGAAGGAACTTTCATTCGCATGAGATATATAAGCAAAATCACATGAGAGGTTTGAAGTAGAAAGGAGCTAGGTGCAGTTGCTGGAAAAACATTAAAAGCTACCTCTATAACAATGATGATGATAATACGGAATGGTATCCACATATCTGTGCACCATAAAAGAAATGGAATTGAAGCATGATACCAAGAATAAAATTGATAATGCAGGGTTCTTGAGAAGCAAATTCCAATATAATTTGATATGAACATGGTGGATACAACATATTGAGGAGAGAGATATCTCTTTCCAGGAATCTGAATGTAGTATCCTGTCTGAGTCCTAGATTCTTTCAGCCATTTCCATGCGAAACCTATGAGACTAAGCAGATGTAGTATAAGAAGAATTACTGATAAGGGTTTGGATACAAACACATCTTCAGATAAGAACTAAATTTTTGGTGATTTTTGTGGCACCCATGAGTAAAGGAATATTTCATGGATTCTATTAGTAAATAAATAAATCATCAAAAAACTGATCTCACCTTCCAATTTACTGTCCATTTATAAAAAAATACTCTATCAAATTCGAACGCTTTTTTAAGATAGCTCACTGGGTATGTGAGCAGAAATGGAGCACCAAGGATAAGTTGGATTGATGCACATATAGAGAGGCAGACAAAGGTGTCAGAAAGGGTCTCATTGGCCTGTAACAACAGTAGCAATAAACCAGGGGCGAAGAGTAACACATTCATTTTTATTGAGACCCCTAAAGAAAAGAAAACACATCCAATTTTCCACCGTGACTTCATGAAATAGAATACTGATACATAAAGAAGGATCATGGCTGGTGCATCATTGAACAAACGTAGCATAAATATGGAGTGTACACGTTTCGATACACAACAAAGTAACATTGCTACTCGCCAAGACCAAATTAAATGCGACGATTGAATATTCCTAGAGGAGATCCATTGGGCCTCATCGTTTTTCTTTTCTTGGCCAACTTTATTGCGTGAATCCATACTCTCGGCAGTCTTTCTTGCCACAGTCATGTATAATTTCATTATTATAAATACATAAAAAATATATAATCCGACAAAAATCTTCTGAGCTGCATAAATATCGCTTCCATCACCACCAGCCAAATACTGAATGCACCTATAAAGATAAAGGAACCCTGCTGGGTACACCAATGGGCCAGTCCCGCCTCTAATATTCATATAATTCAATTCTCCTTTTTTCCAGCAATTGACTTCCTCATTGTAGGCTATCCAGTCTATTTCAGTGTAGGGTACTTTCTTTATGATCGTAATCGAGAGTATCGTTTCGAAAATGATTAGCGATGTAACAAAAGCTTTGTCCCATTTGCCTAGGGAAAGATTGACATATATCTTTTTCAGCAACATCGTCGTCAAGTGAGAATGGAATTTCTATATGCCACAAATCATAGTCCGCCGTACGAATATCAATATAAATATGAAATCCCGTAATAATTGCTCCTTATGTAAGAAAGAAGCATACGTGGGGCTATCACATAATTGGCTCGTTTTCTCGTATTTTTCTTCGGTCTTTTGATTGAATACGCAGTCATTGCAAAAGGTAACATTTAGGTTACCTTTCGTAACAAAAACATTTGAATCCATTTTGCTTGGTCAATTTTCATGTCCACTTTTTCAGATATGACAATTGTTATTTAAGTGCTGCTTATCATTGTTTATTTTGCCCAAACACCATTTTAAATGTATCTGTTATATGAAGAAAAGTTTTCAGCTCTATCAAATTCTTCCATTTGTGATTATTTTTGCACTTCCCAAGTGCGAAGGGCGATCTTTAAGTTTTTCAATATCATACAAAGAGACACAAAATGTTTTACCAAAAATTTGCCTCATTTTCCCTTTGAGCATCCTATGCAGACTCAGGTATGGCCGCCTTCCTTCATGAGACTTTATATAATTCTTAAGAGCTATGGATTCAGCAATAGATTCATTGATTCTCATCCAAGTTTTTTCTCCAAGTGTCAAAATTTGCATACGTTGTTGTAACCTAAAAGCTGGAAATAAAAGGAGTGGATATTTTCTATCAAAATCTACGAATTCATCGAAATCTATCAGACCATCATCATCAGAGTCAATCACGTTAAGTGCTTGAATGAAATTTCCAGGAAACATAGGAGAAGGACTGTTCACAGTCTTGCACAAATCTTCTCATTTTTTTACAATTAACGCAAGACGATATTTCATTAGACGTAATTTGAAGCCTCACCAATTTATTAAATATATTTGAAATTCCATCATTTACCTTTGTATTCCATTTCATCAATCGTGCCAGATCCGTCTTTATCAAAGCAATCAAAACAAAATCTTAAAACATCCTCTTTTGTATAAATACAATATGTTGCACATAGACTGACAAATTCACAAAATTCAATTCTCCCTGACTTATCAACATCAATCAAAGCAAATAAAGAGTCAGTGAATGGTGATCTGTTTTCGTCCATGATGGCAAATAATTCATCATAATCAATTGATCCAGATTTATCTATATCAATCGAATCAAATCTCTTTTTGAGTCGACGCAAATGCTTTTGTTTTAAATCTAAAGCTTGAACAGTTTTATATGCTCTGTTGTTGCCATTAGAAGGGAAGGTTATTGTTTGGCGTTTCAAAATCCTTGAGAAACGACACTTTCAAGTTGGAGTTTAAGTTTGATACGAGGACTTGATTTTGCTTTAAAGACTTTAAAAAAATAAGAGAACTTACATTATGAGTATTTACTTTAAGTTTTAGTTCGTTTTTTTTTTGTTGTTTCTCCAATTCTAAATCATTTTGTTTTGCACTTCGATTCATTGTTTCTCCCTTGCATTTTAAAGGTTAGTTACTTCTGAAGGAAAACTAAGCATTTACTTGTTACTTTTTCTTTTGTAGCATTGCATTAAAATGGACTCTAATCCTCTTTATCTTGGCAGTATCGATAATGTAATAATATATGCGCATTTAGAAATAATGCAATCTATTTTCCTTTATTGACAGGAATACATGAAAGCTTTTTGAATTAAAAAAATGGAAATAACTTATCCTGAAAACTTGTATGGAAATCTACGAAAACTACATATTATGTTAAAGCGACTGCGTTTTTGCTGGCAGCAAAATCAAAAGCACACCAAATTCAAATATTCAAATTCATCGTTAACCTGCTGCATCATTTGTTTGACGAGAGAAACAATTCAAAAAGTCCTTCATCAGCAGGATAATCTAAAAATTAAATTCCAGTCGAAGACATTAAAAATGCACCTCAGGAGATTCACATAATTGACACTTCATTTGAATTAAAAAACTGAATGATCCTCTTGCTTTTCATGAAACACATTCTCACACTTTTGATGAGAAAAGACCTAGACTCAATTTGGCATACCAATATTATTGCGTAATCCTAAAAAAACTTGGCGATTATAATATTTTTAGAAAAGAACATGGGATTTAAATTTTAATATCACGCTTATAGCAAACAAACATTTCTTTTTTACCTCTCTATCAAAATTATGGGATATAATATAAGTTTGGTGATTATATACGTTTTTAATGATGTTGATTGTACGATCGAATAATCTACATGTCTAATTCTATTCTTATTCTATTTTTGAGGAAAACCCGTCGCCAAAATTCCACTCAAACGTTGTATTCAAAAGCACTCAGTGCAGCATGAACATGATATTTTTGCTTCCAAACCTGCACAATCTGATGTTAAGGTTACAATCCGTAGCCCGCAAATTTCACTACCTACGTTTCCAATTATCATGTTACCATGAAGTTCTAACACATTTAGCTCATTCAGATTTTCAAAACTGGTCGGAATAGTACCGTTGATCCTGTTGTTTGCCAAAAGGATTTCATTTACTTCAGAAAGAGATCCTAGAGCTTCTGGAATTGTTCCTGTGAAACTATTGCTACTCAACCTTAACTGAATCAAATTTGATAACATCCCAAGCTCTCCGGGGATTGTACCAGTGAGCAAATTTTCATTTAGACGCAAAAATCTTAATTGAGTAAGATTACTCAAGGATGACGGAATCGTTCCAACAAGCTTATTTTCCTCAAGATCAAGAGATACCAATGATCGCAACGAACCAAGCTCAGGAGATATAGAGCCTGTGAGTCTGTTGAAGGCGAGGCTCAACACTTCTAGCATGGGTAATTTAAAAAAAGATGGTGGTATTGTGCCTGTGAATTGATTTCTGCTCAACTTTAGTACTTTGAGGAATCTTTGTTCTCCAGAGAAGACAGGAAGTGTTCCTATGAGATTATTGGAGCTGATGTCAAGTTCTTTAAGGTCTGTGCACTTTCTCATTTCGTCAGATATCGTACCAGACAAGCTATTTCCTCCAAGATGTAAAAGTCGTAATCTAGTTATCTTGCAAAGTCTTGATGGTATACTACCACTTATTCTATTCTCTGGTAAAATAATTCTACGGGCATTTGATAAATGATCCAACTCATTGGGAAGATTGCCCTCTAATCCATTCTTCTCGAGCCGTATCATATTCATCTTATTTGATTGCGTCGTACATGTTACTCCAAACCAGTCACATTCGTGGCCATCTGTCCCGTAACCGTTTTTATTTCCCCAGTTGTCACCGGACAAACTATAATAAAAAACCATTAATATATATCTTTGTACCAGATTTCGACTTGTATGTGTAAGATTCATCCCATCTTCATCCAAGATCCATGTGAGAGCTTTATGTTGCGATGTACCCTCGTCCAGTATTAAATCTCCAGAAACATTATGAAGCGCTTGGATGATGTTCATAGATCTTTCATCTAAGGCCTTCGTCGATGGAGCCATTGATGTCAAAGACGCCTGATTTGTTGATGATGCAAGTGCAGAATCGTTTGATGGCATGTAAATTGCACCTAGAACACTAACTATAACGATGGTTATGAGGACGAACGGAATAAGCCTTGGATTAATTTTGAGAAAAAAACTGTCATCAAAAATCAGGAAACCTAACACTTTTAGATAACATCGCCTATCTGGTACAACTTCCCCATCTATAATTGGTATGATTGTTGTTTGTTGTGGATCAACTACATATTCATCCAATTGCCTGCTATGTATTCTTATGCTTGTATCTGATTGGTTTGAGGATACATCACTATCTTGTTCTGGGTATACACGATATGCACCAGATCGTTGAGTTGTTTCACGAGACGCTTCTTCAAGATTTTCTATGACAGAGTTGATAAGATCTAAGTCGTCATCTGTGATGTTATATTCATCCAATTGCCTGCTATGTATTCTTACACTTGTATCTGATTGGTTTGAGGATACATCTCTATCTTGTTCTGGGTATACACGATATGCACCAGATCGTTGAGTTGTTTCACGAGACGCTTCTTCAAGATTTTCTATGACAGAGTTGATAAGATCTAAGTCGTTATCCGTGTTGACAGAATCAACCGGAGGAGATGGATGATCATCAGATGTCACAGAATAAACTTCACGATCATCGAATTCATATTGTTGAGATTCATTTTCAATATTTCCCGAATCACCAATGGTTTTCAACATGACAATCAGATGCGATCATACACGAAATTCTGAACAATAGCTTAGACTTTAATCAAAAGAGTCAAGCTGATTTCCTTTGTTAAAGCGATTTATTGTAGGATTTAGTTTGAAACCTGCTGCTGGCGTTTAAATAATATAATAATAATTTTTAGTAATGGTTATTTTAGTTCAGGATTCTTAAACTGGGGAGTGCATTGGATATCGTAGGTTTCTATTGATATATGATCAGAAACTGAATTGCCTTCCTTTTAGAGCAGTTCTTTATTTTTTTCCAATAGGTATACGTATACTTTCATATTAAAATTAAGCTGATCGATAGAGGCATCTCTTGATAGGGACCGCATCTATTTGAATGAGAAACACTTCTGTTATTTTCATCATAGGTTAAGTTTATTTCCTTCATGCACTGCCTCCTTGGCTTCAAGTGTTTATGATAAGGCTATTTGAATTCTATTGGTTATGTTAATTAATATTGTTATATTATTTATTACTTTAACGAATTTAGAATATTGATATGTCTTTTCCCAGCTCCGCGTGGCGTTTCACTTCTGCGATTCATGAATGTCTTTTCAATATTCATGACTCACTAATTATTAGATCCTATATATGATGGTTGTGAAGTTCCATACAACGAACCAAAATTATGTTCCGTATGTTTGTTTGTTTGTTTGTTTGTTTCTACGGTATATTTTGTTAACGTTGGAGACTGTGGGCTGATGACCTGAAAGATAAGTTCATAGGCACTGTCATAGGTACAAAGCCATGCTCCTTTTTAAACAACACACACGCACATATACGCAGACACTCATATACATTATAACAGCAGTATCTACAAGACTTAATTGGTCTGAATTTAGGAGACTTAACAAAATCCCTTCTTCTCAAAAAGAAACATGGCATACCATCCTTACCGTTTTACTGTCTTCGTCATAATAAGCAGTGTGGCGCTAAAGTTGCTACTTCCCCTGCTAATGCTAAAGAACGCAGCACCTGAGGATCCAAGTATTGGGAAAATTCCTCATTTATCCACAGAAGAATTAAAATCCGAATTTTGGGGAAAGAATGCTTTAATAATTGGAGGCACTAGAGGTGTGGGATTTGGATCGGCTTTGGCAATAGCTACAGCAGGTGCTGATGTCACGATTGTTGGTCGAAGTATTAGAAGTGGGTCATTGGCTTTAGATAAACTTAGATCTGCGTCTCAAACAAATGAACGAAAGGATCAAGAAATTAAATTCATTCAAGGTGATTTGGGAACTGTTCAAAGCTCTAATAATCTGGTCAAAACGATAGTGACAAAGAAACAGGAAAAATTTGATTTTTTGATAGTCAGTGCAGCGACTTTTCCAGATTGGAGTGCTCCATTATTAAATGAAGAGGGTTTTGATAAATCCTTTGCAATTGCTGTTCTGGGTCGATTTATCATTTATAAAAATATGCATCGATTTATGTCTTCTAAAGGTGCACGCGTACTAAATGTGTTAGCGTCTGGAATGAAAAAAGTTTCTCCGCTAGATCGGGAACTGGCATCTGGAAACCGTACAGTATCAACTTTGTTTGAGGGGATGTTTACGTTCTCCTTAGGGAATGAATTGATGCAAATAGCTTTGGAAGAAAAACTTCAGCAATTGTCTAAAAATCGAATCACAATGGTATCCACACATCCTGGGATTTTAAAAACTGATTTACATCGTGGTCAGGGATTATGGCTAGATGCTCTAGAATTTATCGTGGTATCTCTGATAGGAGTATCGGAAGAAGATTGTGGTATCAAACAAGCAAGTATTTTAGTCTCAAAGCAACTTCATGAAAACCATTTGTCCTATGTTGATCAATTTTCAATTGGTAGATTAGCCTCAGATAGTTTACTTGAACAAAAAGAAGAACATTTGGAGTGGCTTTGGTCTATGTTCAAATCTAGAATAGGAGTTTAATCAAAATAGGAAATTAAGTTTGAAATAAGAATTGACAATGATTGATTTATTTCTTACATCTATTATGAGTCTCCATGACCACGACTTTTAATACCGTTTGATCCCACCATACCAATCATCAAATCATCATAACATTGATAGGGAAAAGAACTACATGAACCCTTTCCTACTGGAGAATGAAATTCTGATGGTAAGGTCAGTTTACCACCACCAAGGAGGCAATTTACATGTTCTAACGTTTGAGGTGATACAGGAGTTAAGATATAAAATAATCGACGTCGTTTATCAATGCTTCGAACTAGACCCAGACCCAGGCATCGTGGTATGGTATTGGATCTATCTGAAGCAGAATGATTCTCGCGATCACTGGAGGTAGTATTGGAGCACAGAGCCACAATAGAACCATTTAATCCATCCAAAACATACCCGTCTCTCCTTTGTTCATCTAACCTTAGCAGATCTCTTGTCTCTTCTACCGTAGTGCAAAATTGAACATCATCGAAAGAAACTGCATATGGACATTGTTTTGCTATAGTAGAAGCAAAAATACCATTTCGGTCCAAAAAGCCCGAGGATGCAAATTCTAAATGAGGTATGGTATGTAAATAAGATGCACCTCCCATGAAATAGGTACATAATCGCAAAGCACGTAAATGGATGGATTTGGCATGTCCTGCATTATTCATAATTTTGGGAAGGTTCCTATGCTCATAATAATTATTTTCACGTTGATCATCGTCATGGAAGGAGAGAGATTTAGCCATGAGTTGATTTTGCCCTCGTTGAAATGTAGGTACCGAATAGACCTGACAATATTTAGGAATGGAATATGCTGGTAAATCAAATTGTTTCGCTTTATTATGTCCTTTAATTTGAATGATATGAGTAGGTTGAACAATATCGATTATGGTAGTCAGAATTTCAGCACCCATTCCTTTAACCCACCCATCTGTATTGACAATAAGAGGTGGTATGGTTGTTGAATCTGTGTCTTCTTGTTCTTGTTCGTCCACCAAAGAATCCAAATCCAAAAGATCGTTTGTTTGGTTGTAAGACTCATAGGAATGCATCAATTTATCAATAAGAGTAGTATAGAGTGTAGGATCAGCTTTACTAGAGGTCTCACCAAAGAAATAGGAATCCCATATTTGACTTTTTTGGTTCGATGTGTTTTGTTTGATTTGATTATCTTTTAGCATCATCATATGGACGTGAGGAGGAGAAAAGATGGGCTCCGAGATACGTAAAAGACTCACTAATCCTGAAGGATGAAATTCCGGTTGACCTACATCACAATCCATCACCATGACTTCCTTTTTCTTGTTCTTGGAAGATTTAATAGATTCAAAATTTGATAAGATCCGATTAATAACATAACGAACACAGGTGGATTTTCCAACATGAGTGGCACCGCAAATAATGATTCTAGGTGCTTTCGGAAGTGATAGAGTGTCTAAATTATCTGCAGTATTTATCTTGTCTGTTGGTAGAATATCCTTGGGCTCAAATTCTATTTGGTTGGATATCCTTGGAGAAATGGTATCCTTTCGATCTTCATCTTTTCCCGTGTAGGAGCCTTGGAGGGATGAACATATCAAAGTAGCAGCGTTTTCCCATGCAGGTGGTATGGTAATAGGAAAGGCTTTGTTATCATTAAAGAATGGATCTAATATTTGAAAAGAAGATGTTTTGGATGGTAGTGGTAGTGGATTTTGGATGTGTGGATGATGATCCTCCCATGAGATGGAAGATAATTTAATTTTACAGGAGGAGGAGGAAAGACTATTGGAATCATTAAAATGGCATTTCTGTGTAGTAGTAAGTGGAGTAGTGGTATTTCGTAATGTTAAGGTACTCATCCAAGAAGGACTATAAATCTTGACTGTTTTGTTGGATGGTTTTGTTTGAATGTTTTGATTGTTTTGATTATTATTGGATGTTTCAGTTGATGTTGTTGGAAGACGGGAGCGTAGATGATATCCTAAAATTTCGATGTCCCCTTGTATGATTTCAATCTGTGCCATACCAACAATCGTCACACAATCGTTTGGTTGCAATAATGTCAGAATGGAATACTCTTCATCTAGGTTCGAATTTACTTGTTTGGTTTCATATTTAGTACGAAGTAAATTCTCATCAAGAAAAGTTTCCTTATTCAATTTTTTTTTAAGATTAGAAGACGATGGATTAGGAGGATTATTATTTTTATGTTGTTGTTTGTAATATTCTTTGGTTGATAATAGTGAGGATGGAGGACAATGTTGTAAAAGTTCTTCACGATGCTGTTCTTTAATTTGCTCATGTTCTTCAAGTGTATATCCACCTCCATAAGTTGATAATAGTTCATTATGGTGATTATTTTTGTGAAAAGGTGATGATTTTTTTATTTTTTTGGGATTGGTTGTGTTGGAATAGAAAGGGCCATCAGATTCTGAATCCATACTTTTATTGACTGAGGAATAGGATGGAATGGATTGATTTTCTTCGCTTTCTTCTTCTGTATTATTATGAATATTTTGATTACTATCGGATGGTTTGGACGGTGCTGTGGAAGGTGTGAGATTAGCTATAGAATCGGCAGATTCCTCCGAAAGAAGTTTTCGTTTCTTCTTTTTGCGTTTCTTTTTCTTCTTAGTGGTCCATCCGATGGCGGATGCGAACTTTGAAGGAGCAAATGGTATACCACCTGTGAAGTTTGGGGCTGAGGATGATTCGGGATTCATCATTTATTTCTAATTTGTATATGTGGAATGAGAGAATGTGTTGGGTGAATGGGAATTGATTTAGTTTGTGGTGCGTTATTATTTATTCTTTGGTTCAGGAAGTACTATAGCTCATTTTTCTTTTTTGTAGGGTGAAATTTCTTTCGAGGAACATTTTTTTGATGGCTGATAGGGGACGCTGTAGAATAATCCTAAATAGATAGTTTCTATATACGTCAAATGCATCATATTATTATTTAGTCTATATAGGACAGTAAGTATGGTAGCATATATGTATTGTATTGTTTGGTATAATGCTGACGCGTACAATAAATACATTACAAATCCATAATCACCATTACATCACATCGAACATTTTTGCAATTCTGATCCCTTTGAATGGAAGATATCCTTAGCTTGCTGCTGTCTTGATCAAAAATCGAAAGTTCCATACTTCATAAAACATTCATCTCAAAGATTGAAATTAAAAGCACTGAATTAATAAAATTATGTCTCTCAAATCAACAACCTCCATCGACACCACCAAATCCAATTCCAATTCCAGAACGTCCATTATTGACAAGTATCGATATGAACCTCAATTTGATGAAATGGGATATTTTCCCGTCCAAATAAAATGCCCCCATTGCCAATCTCACATTTGGACCACTGTTCATGATTCTTACGGTCCTCGCACATGGATTTGGATGATTGTGAATTTTATACTATGTTGTTGTCTTTCCTTTGCTCCTCTAATTATCAAATCGGTACGTTACTATTTCTTATTTGCAAAATTTTACTCATGTTCAATGAAAGGGAGTCTCATGAAATATGTTTCCTATCTTTATAAAAAAAGATGAAAGATGTGACTCACATATGTCCCAAATGCAATGGAGTCGTTGGGAAAACTCCAGCCTTTGCTGATTGTTGTTAATATGCATGAAATCATCTATTCTTTATCGTGATAAAATATTTGCAAAGTGGGGTACTCTGACAGTACTGAAGGAAAATGATAGATCATCGTCAAAGCCAGACGCATAAGTAAACCAAAGATGGCAATGGCATGAAGCGAAAATACAAATGCACAACAATGTCTCATCGAATCGCTCTCTAAAGAATATAGTAAACGATTATCAACTTCCAGTGAAAAAGTCACACTTTGGAAGCTTTGGTTCAAAACATGATCCCAAAAATTGGATGGAACAAAGATAAATGAGGATCCTCTCATAGACCCATCCAAATTGTAATGCTTATACTGGATATATACATAAATAATAGTTCCTTTATGGATGTCAAAAAGGACCAAAAACAACTATTCAAAATTTTGCAATCATTGTAAGATTTTCAATTTCTGTTAGAATGAATTGATGAAAAAAGCAAGACGCACATGCGCCTAACTTACTCCAAGAAGTTGTAATAAGTATAATCTCTTAGGAAACGAGATCGACATGAAATTATTTATTGCTCACATTTTTCTCGATAAATATAAATTCTACTACTTTAAATTAATCATGGTACTATACGGTAAGGCATCTTTCATTTATTTTTGTTGAAAAATGGTATGGGAACTCATGAGTCAAATATATTGTTTCTGTGTTTTTTTTATTTTGATTCAACAGTAAATGTTGATAGCGAACCTCAAATAAAATTTTGATTGTCTTTCCTCAATCGCTTTTACGTGATTCCCTGATTTTTGTATCGTCCTTTTTCTCCCTGCTGCTTTTCTGAACCATGAACTATTTTTTACTGAAAATTACTTTGTACACTCGAAACATAACCTCTAAATAAAAATCTACTTAACAAAAATTTAAAAATAATTAAGAGACTCAAATATAAATCATAAGTGTACAAAAGTACACCGTTTATATCAGGGACAATCCCAATATCTGTAGTTAGTACAAATCAGTATAATGAACACGTTCAATTCAATCCAAGGAACAAAACCATTTGAGTTTGAATGTTTCAACATCGTAGCCCAGGAACCATTCAACTGCAGTTCCAAAAAAAGAATAAAGAACAAATACTTGCACAGGTTATATATATATATATATATGCAAAAAACAACCAACTAACTACATCATTTGAATCCAATCAAAATAATTGATCCCAATTATCTTCGACATGAAAACGCATTCCTATAGCAAAAAGAAGAAAAGAACACAAAGTAAAATTGTGACTCAGGCAAGCAGTCGCAAAGCTCGACGAAAAGAGGAACGCACATCTAAAAAACGTCGCCGTGATCTCTCCAATCCAAGTACAAATCTTTCTTCTTCATCATCACAGCTGTCTTCTTCTAAAACAGAGTCCAAAAAGGAAAAGAAAGCCAAGAGAGACGATGATTATGATGATGATGGGTATCAACAGAATGGAAATAATAATGTCATTCTTCCTGAAGATGACGAATCATTGGATAGCGATGAAGAAATCAATGGGATACAAGAAAAGAAAAAAATCCAAAAGCCAAAAAAGAAACTCATCGATGATGACGATGATAATAATGATGAATACTATGATCCATACCAACATTTAGACGAAGGGACAGCATCCTATTTACGATCCGAAGATGCTGAAATTGAGGAACTAGAACGTAAATTGGGATTGTCCAATTCTAAAAACAAGTCCAAATTAAACAAAGAATATAGTAAATTAGAAGGGTTTGGTGATGATTTTGTTGACTTTTTGGATGATTTAGATGGAGTGGTTGGAAATTTATTGAATGAAGTTGATTCCGATGATGAAAACCATAAAAAAATGGTAGGAGAAAACGATTTTAATGATGACGATGAGATGGAAAAATTCTCTTCTTCTGATGATGAACCTGAAGAACTTATTCCTATGAAGGAAGGATCACCAATTCGTGATGCTTCCGACATCGATGACAGCGACGAAGAAAGTGAAGAAATGAACCAAGAAGAAGACCTCGATATTGGTAGTGATAGCGAGGAAAAAAAAATTCATTCAGAAGAAGAAGATAATATCGATACAGAATCTCAAGATGAAGAAAGTGACAACTACGACGACCAAATAGAAGGAAAGGATCAAGATACCTATAAACCAATTGAAGGAGAGGATATCTATGGAAATAAAATACAAAAGGAAGGAACTACCACAAAACCAGCAAAATACATTCCACCTCATTTACGCAAAGAAATGGAAGCTAATTCCACCGAAAATCCTTCACAGAAAACAAAGCAAGAAATCAATGAATCTGATATAGAGAGTCCTTATTATCAACAAATACGTCGAAGCATTCGAGGTCTTATTAATCGGTTATCAGATTCTACATTGGAACCAACTCTCTCGAAAATATCTCAATTTTATCATGATCCACAAAACTCGTCAAGCACATTGCATGAAATAATATCTTCTATTTTTCTTGAGATATCCGTCTCCGATAGGCAGGTTATGAGTACTCTAATACCCTTAAATGCATGTCTTATGGTAGCTATGCATCATTCAATCGGAAAAAACATTGGTGCTTTCCTTTTGGAAGCGGTTGTTACAAAATATAATCAAGTGAAACATGACAAAATGACATATCCATCCTCCTCTGCTGATGACCATGAAGCACAATTAGAAGCAGATTACCTTTCTGATTCCTCCAAAGCAGGATCTAATCTCACTTTAATTCTCTGCTACTTCTATAATTTTCATTTATGTCATTGTACTTTGATCTATGATCTGACTCGATCTTTACTGACAAATTTCCAGGAAATCGATGTGGAGGTACTCTTACTTTTATTCCATCATGCTGGAAAAGAATTACGGAGTGATGATCCTTCTGCACTCAAGGATATTGTTTTACTTGCGAAGGAACAAGCAGTCGAAGTTTTAGATAATAAGGGATCTTCTGACAACTCAAATGATGTTGCAAGTGCTAGTAGGATACAATATATGTTAGATGCCATGAATGATCTTAAAAATAATAACAGACGCGGTCGTTCCTCTGCATCTGTTCATCATAAGCAGATTGCTCACATGGAAGAGAAGAACAAACAGTATAAGAAGTTTTTGGGTCATGTGAAATCAAATAAACAATCAGGAGTTGGCTTGGGTAGTGGAGGATCGAGTGGGAGTGGATTGGATGGAACGACACTTAGAATAACATTGAAAGATATCATGGATATCCCTATTAAGGGACGTTGGTGGAAGACTGGTGCTTCCTGGGTTGGACATCAATATCACGAGAACAAATCTGATGGTAAAGAATCAAATAATGATGTATCCAAAAAAAGCAAAGAGGGAAATGCGAAAGACAGTAAACTCCTCCAATTAGCCAATGAAGCAAGGATGAATACTGATTTACGCAAATCTATATTTTGCATTATATTGTCAAGTTCTGATTGCGAAGATGCTTTTACAAATTTGTTGAAACAACAAATCTTGCATCCACACTATTCTGAAGTGGGGAGAGTTTTAGTCGAATGTTCTATTCGTGAAAAGAATTACAATCCGTTTTACACCCATTTAGGCAGTAAGATTTGTGATTACCAGAAAAAATGCAAACGAGCGTTAGGGCAAGTAATCTCAGACTTTTTGCAACGCTTTCAAGATCAGGATGAAAGAATGGAACAGGAGACTTTAAATGGAAACGAAAAAAAAGTGTTCGCAAGACAGGCTGCAAACTTAGCAAAATTAGCGAGTCACTGGTTTCGCGATGGAATATTGAAATTGAAGGTTCTAGAATCAGTCTTAATGGAAAGTGATTTCTTCGACGACGATAATGCGGAATCTATTGTAGTGATTTTTCTTGTCATGATGTTTCATACTTTGTTTGAGTCTATCAATGAAAAGGAAACTTTAAAGAAATTGTTTGCCCCCAGAAAGTGTGTAAAGAATAGTAAGCAAACGGAGGACGAATTAGGTTTGATGGAGCGTGATGAGGAATTACGTAAAAGTGTGTCTGTCTTTTTAGCAAAATACCTTTCCAAGAGTCCAAAAAACAAAGAAGGTACCATGTTTCACAAAAATTTTAAAAGTGCTCTGAAACTATGCAAGATGGAGGCCTGGGATTTTAATTGAAAGGTATATATTGGAAAATTGATGACTTGAATGTATGCAACATTTTAACACATTGTCTGATTTGTTATGAGACAAACCGTTTGAATTTGTTCTAGCACATAAATTTCTACAAATAAATGAACTCTTTCCACAAAATAAATATATGAAAAGATTATATCAGATTAATTTTCAGATAATCTTCACAACCCATTGCTATGATTGCTCTAAAGTCTAGAAAGCAAAGATATTGGTCCACAGACAGAAGGTAATTTAGTTAATAAAAATAATGTTTTTTTAAATATCCTCCCACGCGATATTCAGTATGATACAACAGCAACATCACGCTGACACAACTCTGCTGCGACAAAGAATTCTTTTCACGACCTTCGTTCACTTTCTTAGTTTGCAGTCCTGCTAGACACATCTGTTCGCAATTGATATAAATATCTCGACAGATTTCTCATCATATAAAATGACCCTCATTCACCAAATTCCTTTGCTTTATCTGGGAACCATGACCTTCGGATGGACTCAGACATCTTCAAAAGTAACTGAACCAATTGCACTTGAAATGATGAATCGCTTCATCGACTATCAAAGTACCCGACTAAATCCAGACAACGACGAAAAGACTAAAATCTATATTGATACAGCTAGAATTTATGCAGGAGGAAAAACTGAGAGGATATTGGGCTGTACTCTTTCTAAAATCAAGTCAACCTACAAGAAAAAGAATGTCATGTTAGACCTAAAGATCGGTACGAAAGCTCATCCCTCTCAACCACATGGGTTATCCTACGACGGAATCCAAAGCCAATTTCAAACTTCTTTAGATTCCATGCATCTATCAGCAGTAGATGAATTTTATCTTCATCAACCAGACACGGAGAATTCTTTACTAGAAAGTCTTCAAAAAGCTCACGAATTAGTAAAGAACAATCAGGTAACAACTATAGGCATGAGTAATTATCACGTCAGTGAAGTGAGAAGAGCCTTTGATTTGTGTGATGAGTTCTCATTAACAAAACCTTCGGTGTACCAAGGTTTATATAATCCCTTCAATAGAAGTGTTGAGAAAGATTTATTCCCTTTACTACAGGAACACAATTGTGCCTTTATCGCTTACAACCCTTTGGCAGCGGGATTTTTAACTGGAAAACATATGCGATCTAATTTGATGGAAGACGAAGTACAAAAGGGCCGCTTCAATAATAATCCAAATTATTTGCCGCGATTTTTCACGCATTCTAATTTTGATGCATTGGATATTTTGAGGGAATCGTGCAGGAAAGAAGGAATTTCCCTCGTGGAAGCCTCTTTTCGTTGGTTGCTTCTTCATTCTTCTTTGGATGTGGAGAAAAAGGATGGGATTGTTTTAGGGTTTAGTTCTATGGTACAGTTAGAAGAGAACTTAGCCGGATGTGATGCAGCTGCAACTTTAGGTCCATTACCTCAAACTATTGTAGCAGCATTTGATCAAGCTTGGGACCTCATACAAGAAAAAGGTGCAGTATTTCCCTATTGGAGAAGTTATTCCTCTGATATGCCAAATAAAGACAATTTAGATCACGGTGCCTCTTACTCAGCAAACAAAGCTAAATAATACCTATTGTACTAAAATACAAATGTTACTTCATTATGGCTTTATTGATTCTGTTCCTTTTCTACTCTCTAGAGTAATGATTGGAATTTGTGAAAACAAGAATTGTTCTATAACTTGAAATGATGATACTGGAGTAACCTCCGTCTTCCTTATATGACGCTTCCATGACAGTTCCTTTATTGGAATATCCTTCCTGCTCCTCCCCTGGAAATGCCACAATGTCTACAACATATAAAAATATATACATTTCAAATCATGCGACAAAGTTCAATAATATGATTACTCGTCATTTAAAACTTTTATGTGCTATATTAATTATAAAAATTGAGGCCTTAAGAGGACTACCATCATTTTGTTTTGAGCCTATCGTTTTTTTGTCTTGAGCCATTATGTTGATATAAACAGTGTTTAGTTGCTTTGCCTAGTTCAACCTGACTAACACGTTTTGCAAATCGCAAAGAGCACATACTTTCATTCCAGCTATCCGCACTAGGACTTAAATTAACAAACATTAGGGCTTTTCCATCTCCACTCAAGCAATCTTGTAGCAAATAAGTCAGTTTCGAGTTTCGGAAGGGGACGTGATGTGATCCATTGGCTAAAGATGTAAAGACATCTCCAAGACAACTTAAGCTTTTGTTTATATTTTTTGTTTCCTTCACACGTGCCATATCATCTTTTGTTGGTCCAAACGTTTTTAATCGTTCACTTCCAGCCAAATCACATAAGTTCAAGGAGCCGTGTATTACTGACCCTGATTCAGGATGGATTCCATTTATTTCAAGCATAAAAAGAGCATGACTTCTTGAGCTTTGGGCATTCATTGACGTCTTGGCAACAGACCGTGCTTTAGTTGCTACTTTCATGATTGATTCAATTTCTTTCATCCCCTTTGAGTAATCTGTTGTATTGATTTCAACTTTTGAGATTCCATCGACATAAGCACGGTTATTGTATTGATCTCTCGACCTTCTCTTGATTGTTAGTTTTGGCTTGTTATTATCTTTTAGACCATCCAAGGTAGGGGTGCATCGTTCCTTCTTCTTTTCGTCATTAAAAAGTAATAAATCACGCAATTCTTCATTGTAAATTTCTAGAAAGCTCACTGATAATTTAAAATTCCAGGATTGTGTTTCTCGTAAGGATATTGTTTGGCGTAAAATTTGCTCTACAGCTCTTGGGATTATACCCTTCATATCCTCATTCTCGTTGATTCCATTGCCTTGCATGGTATGTGTTTTTCCTGAACCTGTTTGTCCATAAGAAAATAAGCAAACGTGGTATCCATCCAGTGCGCTTTGAATCAAATCAGATACTTCTTCAAATACATCTTGTTGCGTACAAGATGGAGGAAATACTTTATCAAAGGAAAATTTAGTATTGGATTGAGATACAAGAGTTCCCTCTGCAAGGATCGTCTGTCCATCAGGTAAAAGATTCATGGAACATTTTTTAGTCTCTCCGTTGCCTTGGTTTTCATTTTCTAGAAATGGACGAACACGAACATAAACCCGGATATTCCCTCGTAGTTCCTGAATACGATTATGAAGTTTCTTTCTTACATGTTCTGTTTTGACAAGCTTTGCTTCTAAATCCTGAATTTTTAGCTGTTGCATCTGAAACTTAGCTTTCGTGATGGTAGGATCATTCAAAACTTGCTCATTCAAAATGCTCTCTTTTTCGTCCTCTACATCGAAAATAACAATACAGTCGTTCTTGGCATCTTGTGAATATTCAGAACGACAACGATTCTTCCAAATTTGTATTTGGAATTGCATTTCATCGAATCGATCTTGAAATTTGTCATGCTCTTCATTCCATTGATTTGATCTGCGATGTAATTCCTCTGACATAGCTCTCCAATGCGTTTTATAAATATTGTGAGTATGTTTTAAATGTTCCAATTCAGTTTCATATTGTTTGGAATTATCCAATTGTTGTTGTATGTCAGAATGTTCTTTTTGCATAGATTTATAATTCAAGTCTTTTTCTTTCATTAGCAAAGTAAGTGATTCATGTTCTTTTTGTAAAGTTGCATGAGTTAGTTGAAGAGATTGAAGGGTTGATTCACTTTGTGATGAAGCATTATTCTGAACGATGGAAGATACAATAGGAGAAACAATGTTGGGAATGGAGTTTGATATGTTTTTTGATTCATGATTTGAAATAGGTTCGAAATTAGATGCATTATCTACTTCAATCTCATTGACTCTCACATTCTCATCCAGTTTCTTATCAGATCCTACAGATCTCATAGATGAAAAAGGAGACAAATTGTTTCTGTATTTTTTTACCGAGATATTTCTGGGAGTTGCATTTCGTTTGGAGAAGTTATTACGTTGTTTCCTCCAATTATCAAAGACATATCGGGCCATTTCATCCTCCTCATTCGATCTATTCACTTCTTTTGATATATCACTGTAAGATGCACTTGTGATGTTTTTTTCGTCATCTTCGTCAACATCTACATCTTCAGTCCCTGACGAAAACGAAGGATTGGTTACGGTCGAAAACACTGGGCTGGATGTTCTTGCTCTTCTCCCTCTCTTGGGTCTACTTCTAGATCTTCTGCTTCTAGAAAAAGAAGGAGATTCTGCATTTATAGCACTCGGCTTTGCTGTTAAAGACCGACTTCTTCTTTTATTTTTACGACTTCTATCTTGGCGCTGACGAATTGTAGACATGATATTACTTCGAACCGTTGCAATCGATCGATCCTGTAATGCATCTTTTTTGTTTTCCAACTCAAGCTTCTTCATTGTAAGAATATCAGGAATGGATTGTAAAATGTTATTAATCTCATTATCATCGTCTACATCTTTGTCATGTTCGTCTGATATAGTCGATATATGAGTCTCTTCTAATATATCTGATTCAAATGAAGATGACTTTTCGTTTGCTGTTTTTTGTGGTGGAGAAAAAAATCCTCCCATGTACAATACAGTCCCAGCAATAAGTGCTGACAAGAATAAAATTGACCCGATCTGTAGGATAGCTTCTGCATAAAATAAATGCCGTCTTTCATAGTAGCCCAGCATTTCATTATAGTGATTATAGTCAAATGCACTCTTGGGATTTCCTATTATATTTGCTCGTGTAGTCACTGGTTTGTAATCTGGATATTTGTCTTGTATCTCAGTATGGTATTGAATAGATTTTTCACTTTTCCTATGAAATGGCGTGAAGAGCAGACGCAGGAAGGACATCCTCAATTCGTTCTTTTGTATGTAACAATGTGCTTTAATGAATCTATCTACTTTTCCACTGTGTGAGTTGATATGTGACACTTATTGGCGTTATCTCTTTCAGCTTGTGACTCATTCAATGACTAACTCGAAAGATTAGCAAAGTTCAGATTGCGTTTGAAAAGAGTGAAAAAATAATAAAAGTGAAATAAAATAACACGAGCGTTTCTGAAAAGATGTCGGAGTAGATATATCAGCACCATACTCTGCATTTCCTATACGGTGGTAAATCTTGTGAATTACGATGACGAAGGTGTGACGGCATTTTTATTATGACGTTTTACCACAAACATTCAAAACGAATCTCTTAAGTAAGCATCATCATATTTCAGCAATAATAATAATAATAATATTATAATACGGTATTTTCCTTAAACTAAATTTTAATCGAGAAAATGTGTGTCTGTGTTGGTTATAGAGGAACATAGCTTTGTTACTTTGACAGTGCCCATGAACGTCTCTTTCAGGTCATTGATGTTGTCACGCTGAACCATTTACCGTTTAATGCGTTATGAAAATTAATACATGCTGCAATCAAAATTCCTTAGCAGCATCTAATACTCTTTTCATTCTTGCTTGTTTATTCTGCGGTCGGTCTTGTTTCCTGATTCATTTATCCTTCACTTTTTGTTCATTCTTTTCTTTTCCAAAATTGTCGAATTGAAGCCAACCGATTTTACTTGATATAAACCAAAGTCATATTGAGTGATAGGCCGAGTGACAGTTTCTGCAATCTTTCTATACTAAATGTATTTTGAAGAAACTCAAGACTTTAAAGTTTTGATTGTTTCCATTGGTAGCCGATTAGTTGAATCGATAGATAAGTGATGTAAATAATTCTGAAAAGAGATATAAGTTTATGCTCAATCATAGATTGGATAGATTTTCTACTTTAACTTGTTTCATTTGCTGTCGCGCTAATAATTCCGATTTGATTTTACATCCAGATGAAAGAAAAGTTTCAGTAGAGAGCTTGAATATTTTCGTTTTCATGCAGAGACTATGTTACTTGCAGTAAGCGAATTACAAGTTT
>Ga0209092_10000861_pt1 | contig 30764 bp, 44 predicted proteins | sample FraStrMetagenome_FD_187446 | JGI IMG/M metagenome (GOLD analysis project Ga0209092, IMG submission 187446) | Marine eukaryotic phytoplankton communities from Arctic Ocean - Fram Strait ARC3M Metagenome (SPAdes) (version 2) | ecosystem: Environmental > Aquatic > Marine > Oceanic | place: Fram...
TAAAGTTGGTCAAGGTATAAACAGCTAAGGCAGTAACAACCAAATGGACGCTGTAGAAGGAAAAGATGGATACCACCCTACAAAAGACCTATATGGACTAAACTAAACAAAAATTGGCACTATGGGTATAAGCTAAGGCTACCCAGGTACACTAACTGAAGAAAAAACAAATGAAAACCAATACACGTAAAAATGATGAGTTATAGATCGACTAATCATAAACTAAAGTACCACAAGATAAAAATATAAAGAAAAGGTAAAATACACGTAAAGATAAATCAACAAAGAGCAGGCACAAATAACTGCAACTGAAGAACCGAACCCACAAAGAGCAACTAAGGTTAAACAAAGTCACTACAACATAATCAGCTCAAAGAAATAATATTAGGAAAGGGCATAAGAAACTAAAGCCAGAAAATAACCCCCTAAAAAAAAAATAAACGAACGTACCGCAAATAACTAAAAACCAAACGAGAGCCAATACTTATGAAAAAGAAACGGGGCCACAACCCAAACCCAAACCATAACAACACTTAACAAAAACAAAATATAGCTCGCTTGTAGGAGCCGAGTAGTTTGTGTTTTTTACCAAGTTAGAGAATGAGTTGATTCACATCAATCAAAAAACAAATGGTTTGGGTAGCTCAGTGGTAGAGCGGTAGACTGAAAATCTAAAGGTTGTTGGTTCGATTCCAACCCTGAACAATTTGGTAAATTTCAGACTACAGAAATTACAAAATAAAAAATGAATTAAGAGCCTGTCCAATAGCTTAGCTTTAAGGCTAAGTAACAAAAATGGGAGCGTCAACAGCGATAATGACAAGAAAAATATTGAATGGTACAGATTCCCCTTAGGACTCTTCCTAGTTTTTAATAACATAAAACCAATAATATGGACAAGTGCCTTAGACACTAAATTTGACTATTACATAAGCATTCCAGCGGAGTCTATACATGCGGTAACCCTATACCTAAAAAAACATATTTTCAGCAACACATCCTACCTACTCGATATATGTTATTTTTCGCCCTCTGAAGTAGTTCTAAACTTGGGGGTAACTAGATCATCTCCAGACGCCATAGGTATATGGACTTTTTACCTATACACTACCAGGGTAAGGTTGAACTTAATAACCCCTGTGTCTAATAATAATCCAGTAAAGTCAATAGATAGCGTCTATAAAAATGCAAATTGAATGGAGCGTGAATGCTGCGAAATGTACGGGTCATCCTTTTACGATAAAAGCGATTCACGTAAATTGCTACTAAATTATTTCGACAACAACAACCCACTTAAAAAAACGTACAACAGCTCCTCCGGATACGAAACGTACTTTGACTTTACCGATAGGCAAGTTCAGTATACCTTAGGGATCAGGTCCGAGATATAATTACTGTAGTTATTTTAACGCCCAGTTAAACAACCCCAATAAGGTAAAGTGACATTACCTTGACATTAGGTAGGAGTAGCTCAATGGTAGAGCGTTAGTTTGTGGCACTAAAGGTTAAGAGTTCGAGTCTCTTCTTCTACCCTAATAATGATAGTCACCGTACAGCTTAAGTATACCTCAAATTTTAAAACTAACATAAAGACCCAACCAAGGATCGTAATTATGAAAAAGAAAACTAAAAAAAAAGAAGGATTCATAATGAAGTCTAGAGGCTATGTAAGGAAGACTAGGTCTAGGGGAATATCTAGTGTCTACAATAAGTACCTTAAACCCAAGGATATGTGTTTTAAAGTTACGACTACGAATTTTTTATACGGGGTGTTCAGGTCATTAATTCTTTTAAATAGCACATCCTCTAGTCGAGGAGGTAAGGGGCTGCCACCTAGTCTAATCTCTATCAGTAAATTTTCTTTATTTTCTATAAAATCTAAGGCCTCTAAATTTACTATACTCAGAGCTCCTTACCGTTACAAGAAGGGAAGGTATCAAGTTGGTTTTCGAAGGTATAGGGTATTCTCGACATTTGTTATGGAGTTGCCGTTAACTGCAAAAAACAAAGACAACTCATTTTTTTGAGTAAGTAGTTTTTTTAGTTGTATAGCAAGGTCACTTTCAACTGCTAGCTCTAATGTAGTGAACTTAAACAAAATCAGGTTATTATCCCCCATTAAGGGAAGCTCTTTCTTTAAAATAAAATCTTACAGACCTAAGGCAGATCGGTAATGAAACTACATGTAGCTAGCACCCTAACTAAATAACCCACTTACACCAACTAGCTACTTACCTTACAGGTCTAGCTTACGTCACCCATAGAGCCACTGATTGTGTAGTTATATATTATGGCAAGACCCTTTTCCCCTATTATGAAGCATAGATCCAACCTAGGTATATTGTCGCTTAAAGCTGACTCTAGGTACAATTTTGTTTTTTTTAACAAATCGTGTACCTTAGAAATGAGATACTTAGTTATTTTAAAAAAAATGCTAAGGATTATTAGGCACAAAGTGTCTAGATCCTTAAGAAAAAAAACGACCCTACTGTTCTTATCTATAAAAAAAAATTATTATTATTCAAAAAAATCAAAAAACTCAAGAATGGGTAAAGGTAAGGGTAATTTAACAAGACCGGCGATTCGTGTAAAGAAGTTAAAGCCATTTATATACTTTTGTGGGCACTACCCCTCCTCTATAAAAAAACTAGCTTATAACTTTTCTCAAAAAACAAATTTAAATTTAAAAACTCACTTGGTAATTGACGATAGGTCCTATTTTGGTTTAGGCAGAGGTGGGCACCCTTACCAAAATATAATATTCAGGTCAATAACTTAGTGTCTTGGTCTTAAGCCATAAACTAGGTGCAGCTAATCTAGCTTAACCAAACCTAACGACTAGTTATATGCCGAATGTGTGCCACTTCAAGGTTTCGCACGCTATACGTACTTGATAAACTCCCGCCATATACAACGCTGTATCAGGTGCTACTCGTTTAAATACAGCTTAGTGTGATATTAAAGTATGTTTGAATTGCTACAATCTATTATGTCTAACTTACAACTACCTGCAGAGATAACCGTCAGTATGTTCTTTCTCTGGTACTTCTTCTTTGTTATAAACGCTACCATATCGTATAGTAAGGATGTTTCAAGAAAACAAATTTTAGTAAAGGAGGTTAGGTCTACTTCACTAGTATCGGAGGGCGTGTCAATTAGAATGGCCCTACTTGTTCTACTAACCTACTGTATTGCCTCAACTATTAATAGGGGTGTAGCAGGTTATTTCTTTTTCGATCAGCTAATTAATATCGATAACTTAAATTCATTCTTTGTACTACTATCAATCTCTTACTTACTTGTTAAGGGTAAGGTACTGATAGCTTGGGTATCGAAGTTTTCTATACCATCTGATTACACCTGCGTAACCTTGAGCTTTTTTTTGATAGCACCTGTGGTATCAATGACACCTAATTTTTACAGTTTCTTCTTTATAATAGAGTTGTTGGGTATAGCTATGCTTGTTAAGTTCACCTTTATGCCTATGTCTTACTCCTCAAAAAATAAAGTTAGAGGCATAGTATTAGCAACACCTAAACCAATGGTTATGGCAATATTTACTTACTATTGAATGGCATTTTTTAGCTCTATATTTATTCTGATATACATCATATCCATGACCTTTTCTTGGGGGTCTACAGATTATTTTGAACTGTCTGTGTTATCTTATTTTCATGATATAGTACCTTTAAGCACTTCGTCAGTATTCTATAAATCACTTGGGTTATTCTTTTCACTAGGGTTCTTATTAAAGGCAGGGGCAGCCCCATTCCACGTTTATAAAGTGTCCTTATTTAAAGGACTTCCTTTATTTTCGGTTATGGTGTACACATCAATGTTTTATTTAACATATATATCTTACTTTGCTTACCTAATGCCTACCTTAGTTTATACCACAGGGCTAGCATCTACTGTGGTTTCCTTAACAACACTATTGGTAGGTACGGTGTTACTACTTAACTCCCTATTCAGCAATAGGCACCTTAAATCATTTTTAGCACTTAGTAGTTCGTTGAATGCAGTAATGGTTGTGTTACTGCTACTGGCTACTTGTTAGCCACTACCTATGCCTAATCAAAATGTGTAGGTAACTATCCTTAACGTAGCAATAGTCTAGGTTATTGTACTTACCTAGAACCTAAAGCTAGTTTATACACCTACCTAATTGTAAGTATACGAAGTTGACCTAAACTAAAGTTGACCTAAACTAACTTAATGTTATAAAAGTTATGAAAACTCCCATTAGTTTAGAAAAAGTTAATAACAGGACCTTTAAGCCGTCACGTATAAAAAAACTAAACTGAGTAAAGCCCAATGTAAGGGCTATAGCTAAGTTCAAAGAGTCTAGGTACATACCTGAGAAGTCAATTTTTTTGAGTAACTTAATTGAATCCGACAAGTTAATTAAGGACGCCACTGATTTAGGCTGGCCACTTGAATTAAATCTATTAGTTTTTCCTGGGTTTAAAAAACCGGCAATGACTAAGTCCTATTTTTTAGATAGGCTTCCAGACAGCCAACCCGTTCTAACCAAGGAGAGGTTAAGGATCACAAAATCTATAAGAAAGTACCTAAGTGGAACTTATGGTGTCTTTTCAAACGATTACCTTTCTGAAATAGTTAAGCCAAAAAAAAGTACTAACAAGTCAGTGTCCGGTGTTAGTAGGGATAAAGGCCGGTCCATACTATTAAAGATAGCAAACCAATTTAATAAAAAAGGGAATCAACGTACCGCTATAAAGCACCTAAATAAATCACTTATCCTATCGAATCTTTATATGAAACTAGATAAGAACTCTACCAAATTTATTAGGTCGTACGTTAATCTAAAGCAGTTAGGTTACCTAAATGCTGCTTACAATAATACCCCTTATCCCTTTACCGAAGCTATACTTAATGTAGTTAACAATGCTACACCTAAGTTTTGCATAAAAAAGCATGTCAATAAGACATCAGGTAGAAGAAAAAAAGCTAGGAAAGGTGTACCAAAGCTGAGGAGTTACTTAGCGTTTTTAGAGCCACACAGTAGAAGAGTAATGTCCCTAAAATGAATTATGCAAGGTTTTGTAAAAGTCCCTAAAAAGTACAAGTTTGCTAAAAGGCTCTTTTATTTTTTGGTAAATAATATCTCTAATCTCAATAATAAAACGTATAGGGATAGAAAATCAGATTTATATAAGGAGGTCTTAGCTTTTTTAAAAAAAAGGCAGTAGTTATCTACCAGGCAATGGTATCAGTTAGTATGGTCATATTTAGTGAAAAAAATTTTAATAAGTCAAACGTAGATTCTATACCAATAGGTACTAACGTCCCTGTAAAGGGAAGTTTACAAAAATTAAAAGTTATTTTAATTTTAAAAAGACACCTATTGGACTTAAGTGAATCTATAGCAACTAAAAAGAGTAAGTTAACTAAGTCGCCTTTACACAAGTCACTTAACTACAAAATTACTTGAATGTTAGACCCCTTAATCTTTGTATCAAGCATAGCTCTGGTAGGTAAGTACCTGACATTAGTATTGGGTAAAAGTGGTGTTAACTACTATAACCAAATTATGCGCAATAGCTTTTGGAAGAGTAAGCCTCTTAGGGAACACAAGTACCAAAGAAAGATAAAGGATTTGATGAAATTCCGTAGAAGAAGGCGTTTCTTTAAGGGACCTCGTAAACTACGAAATTTGTTACAAATAAAAAGTAGTTTCTTAAAGCTTAAAAAATTGAGGTCCAACTCCCTAAGGACAAATGCTATCCCAAGTAAGTACCTATCTAAGTTACTAAAGAGAAATGCATTGCGTTCTGCTAGAAGACGTAAATTAAAGAGAATACATAAGTCCCGGCGTAGGTTTAAAAAGGGAAGAAGGTTAAAACTGTATAAGTTTAATAGGGCTCGTATACATTCTGTAAATTCATTAAAAAAAATTGGATACCTTAATTTTTTTACTAAGGGGCTAAGCAGGGCTAAAAAAAAAAAAATAAGTTTAAATAAGTTACGTATTAGCAGAAGGTCATTAATTACTAAAAAGTCCTTTTTGAACGTCAATAAGAAAATAAGGAGTATTAATCTAGCAAGGTACGATATACGTAACAGTAAGCTAGACATAAATTACCGTAAACTTACTGTAAAGAAGGCTTCTTTAGAGTCTAGGTTCTTACTCAACGACTTAGTAAGCTTAGATTTATTGGGCTTTTACAATATTGTAGAGCCAGTAAGTTATACTGGTGGTTCTGCAATTAGGCACCCTTGATCGTCTAAAGTTGGTAACTTAAGGAAGTCTACCTTTTTACTAAAGTTCATAAAAAACTTTGATCTAAAGTTAATTAGGTCACATTTAGAATCAACTAAATTTTTAGAGAACAAACCTAGCGCAGACCTTTGGGATAATTCGAATGTCTCCTTATTAACTAAAAGAGTTTTACTTAGGCAATTAAAGTCAAGATATTTTAGGGCACTAACTAAGCTGGATACCTCTTCTAGGCTAGCTACAGATAAGTTTATTAACTCTACGGCGGTTAAGTTTACTAAACCAACGCTAACCAACTCTAAACTTAATTTCAAGTGATCTGATTTAGTTTCAAACGATTCAGTTATACTTTCTAAGACATATAATGATTATACTGCAGAAAAAAGATTTAGCTTTATGAAAAAGCACAACTTCGAAGACCAACCATCCGGTGCTGATATTTTTTTAAATATGAGTTCTATGGAATTTGTAAGTCAAGTAAGGAGACTTGGTGTGCATAACGCTAGGTATAGTAGCTTACAAAATAATTATAATGAATGCAGTATTGAGGATGCTAATCTAAGCGATCTCAAATTACCGTGTGTAAATGACAGTGAACTTAACTATAATAGGTTAGGTACTGCAAGTATCCAAGCTACTGCTAGAGGTGATAGTACGTTAAGTCTATTTTTACTAAGAGCTGTTTTTAGGAAGTCAAGACAGGCTATTAAACGTCTAGTTAACCGAGATTACACAAAAGAAACACTGCCACCTGAAGAGGCCAACAAAGCTCCACTAGAGTCTGTTGAAGTTACTAAAGGTGTTCTCAATGAAAGGGGTTCGTATTCCATAACACTTGAAGAGTATAAAAGGAGAAGGTACATGGACCCTGAACCTGAATCTGAGTTACCTATGTACCCCTCATCTGATGAAGATACAGCTAACTCTATCAGAGAATCTGACGCTTATTACCAATCAAGCGATCTAAGTTTAGAAAATCCTATCAATCCTTATAATCTCGAAACTAGACCACTTAACCTTAAGCCATACACCTCCCTAAGAAACAACAGCGTGCTAAAGTTAAAAAGAGTGGTAAGGAGAGCTAAAGTCAATAGGGGTGATATTGTTCACTTCTTAAACGCTAGTTCAGCAAGAAGTTTATTTAAAAAGCTACACTTACCTAAAACCAAAACTAAACTAAGAAAACCCCATAGGTTGGCTAGCGTTAAAAAAAAAAAGACATACCGTAAGGTTGCCAAAAGTGCTAAATCCAGTAACATAGGTATAAATATAGTAAGCGCCCTTAGAAGCTCTAAACTGTCCATAAACCTACCACCTAGATTATCCATTAAAAATAAAATAAAAAAAACACTAAAGGCTAAGATTAAGCTAGCAAAAAGATCAAAAAAAAAATTGATCAAACCTCCCGTTGAGATTAAGAACATGATACTGCTGTCCAAAAAAAGAGTTCTTAAGAGTATGCTATCCGAACGTATAGGGTTTGCTGACTTTATTAAGAGAGAGGAATCTAAAATTAAAGATAAGGTACTTCAGTACTTCTTTATGCGTAAAAAAAAAAAAACACCTACCAACCCAGAGCTAAAAACACTTAGGGTAGAAAATAGAGTAAATATGGCGACCGGAATACCTGTAGATTACTATAAGGCAATCAATAAGTCTAAAAAATTGGATTCTTGGGCTGAGTTTACTAAAAGAGGCCAAGGTTATAGGAATTCCAAGTACAGCAGATTCAACCAACTACAGGTTTCAAAACCAAAAAAAGTAAAAAAAAATAACACCAAACTTGGATCTACAGGTAAGGTAAAGTTTAGATCAGCAGCATACGGTAACCTTAAACTAACTACTTACTTAAGGCCACAGAAATGATTTGCAAGGTCAGTACTCGGTAAGAAGACCAAAGTGTCAAGGTTCAAATCAAGGTACTTAAAATTACCAAACAAACCATACCCTGCGCATATGAAATTTAAAAAAAATAAGTTTAACAGGCGTAGAAGAAAGTATATTGACCTTAGGGTTTATAGGCGCTTACAAATTAATCCAAGCAAAATAAGGTCTAGGCGGGTATTGTTAAAGTATATACGTAAGTCTAGGTTACGGTTTGGGTACAGTACACCTAACTGTAGTAATGCGCACCTAAGTTACCGCTACACTAAACCTAAAACCAGAAGAGTCTTACCTCGCAATTTTATAAGCAAGGCACGTACAAATAAACCCCTTGTACTTAATAACGCTGGTGGATTGAAGGCAAGTAATAAAGTTCTAAAAAAAATAAGAGCTATTGCTTACAAAAAAACAAAGTTTATCGCTGAATCACCAGATGTATCCTTAGTAAGTAGTATGTTAACTAAACTAAAGCCAAAGCTGAAATTAGTAACCCTAGAGAAGCCTAACAGGCCATCTAAAATATTAAACTCTAAACTTTATACTAAAATATTGAATAAGAAAAAATCTAAACACTACCTAAGTGTATTAATGGGGTTATCTAACGATGAGTATGTTAAAGGCAAGGAGTATAATTATAAGGAAAACAAAATTATATTATCAGATAATCTAAATAGGTTTAGAGTAAACATATTCGTTAAAGGAGCCCATTTGCTAAAGGAGGAAAGAGTAGTTGAGTACAATAAATTGGCGGAACTCTACAGTAGAGGCAATTTACATAGACATAGTTTAGACTTTAAGCCTTGGTTCTTTAAGGGGAGGTCTTTGTCTCTCACCAGGGAACCTAACCTTTTAAATAGCTGGATGTGGATGTCCAAGCGTTTAAAAGAAGGAGGTAGGAGAAAAAAAAGAAGATTATTCAAAAGATTAAGGCTTGTATTATTTAGTAAGTTAAAGTACGGGGGTGTTAAGGCTAGGTTTTTTAAAAAAATAAACATAAAAAAAAAAAAAAAAAAAAAAAAAAAATCGTTAAAAAAAAAAAAAAATTTAATAAAAAAAGAAATAATAAAAAGTTCCTTAGAAATAAAACTATTAAAGAGCGTAGGTTTAATAGCATACGTTGGTTGTTTAGAGGCGTGAGTAAGGTTAGTAAGCACAATACTATCTACAATAAGGCAGTTAAAGCTAGATCATTAACTGAACCACTAATCTCTAAACGCTTCAATAGATTTAGGGAAACTTTTATTACGGAAACTAAATTACTAAGCGAATCTAAGCTTAGAGGACCAAGAAGGCTCTATAGGCCTTCATTTAAAAGACGTAGAGGCCTCTTCGTAAAAAGGTCCGTAAGGTTTTTAAAGCTAAAAAGGGATTTACTCCCGGTTAACTTTAAGAGTAAAACATTAGCTACCCACAAAAGGCTTGCACGTAAGCTAAAGAAGCGACGCAAGGACTTACGTAGGCCCTCACGTGTCTTTATAGGAAAAAAGGACAGTTCAACGAGGAACTTACTCCTGAGGGTAAAGCTGTTTAAAAAAAAAAGACGGTTTAATCTAAAAAAAATAGCACTTGTAAGTAGAAAAAACCCCATAATACTCCTTAGCAGTAGTACAGATAAGTACTCGGGCCTAAGCTTTAGGGAACAGCAGCTTTACTCTTTAAAGTCTGAAGTATCTAAGCTAAACGCAATAGATTACAAACGAAAGGGGTACAGAAAGGGTAATTATTTTAAGCTAAAGGTTGACCGAGTAAGCAAGAGGCTAGTATTAAAAAGGCACTTAAATTTAAGAACTTTTATCAATATAGGCCAATTGTCTCGAAAAAAACTCAATCCTTACAGAATACTTAAGCTAAAAAGAAGGTTATTTTTAAAGATGAGCTACAATACAGAAGTTCTTGTAACCACTACTGGACGCAAGGTGTATAGGCGATCTCTAAATATGACTAATTTAAGGGATAGGAGGAGGAAGCTTAAAAGAGTTAATTTTAGGTACTCAAATAAACCCATAAAAAGCTTAAGGAAATGATTACGTAAAAAAAAATACAGAAAATTACGATTTAGATTCTTTAGGAAGCCGCATAATAACTACTCACTCTTTGCTAAAAGCAGATTTAATAAATGGAAGAAAGCACTACGTAAGAACAAGAAACTAGTGCTGAAGAGATCTAGCCTTAAAAAATATACAATAGGTTATAACGTTAAGCTTATAAAATCAAAAGTATATAGATCGTCTAAATCATGGTACTTATTGAACAGGTTAGATAGCGCAAGTAGTAACGTACCGCGCCTTAGGTCAAAAAGACTAAATTTGTTCGATTACGCAACTTTTTTAAATAAAGCGCTATTAGTTTACCAAAACAAAATTACTAACTTGAAAATTAATAACCTTAATGGTAAACACGTCATCAGTCTGTACGCGAAGTTTAAGGCTCCTAGTTTAGGTAAAATTATAAATAGCCTTAGGAACCAAGATGCATCTACTCACACTTATCTAAAGTTAACACAACTAAGTTCACTAGAGTTCTTAAAGAGTGGGAGTTACCTATTCGCTAAAAATTTAATACCAGAGGCAACTTTAAGCCGAAACGTAGTTAAGTTTTGGAGACTAAATAAACTACTAATAAAATCAAAACTAAAATTAAAGAGAGTAATAAGGCTAAAAAAAAATGTAGATAAAAGAACCCTTAGGGCTAAATTAACTAAGGTTAGATGGAAATTATCAGCTATGAGGCACAGATTTATTAAATCTAACTATTCTAAGAATTTAGCTTACTTAAAGAAAGCAATTAGGCTATTGATTAGAGGTAGTCAGTTAGGCAGAATCAAACTATTAGGTAGGGGTAGTTACCGTAAACTAAAATTTAATGCACTAAAAACTCCCTTTACTAAAGGTAGTGAATTTGTGACTGTTTATAACAAAAAAATTAGGGAATTAAAGCTAAATAATCACTTGTTAGGTAAATTAGGTATACCGAAACTAAATCATATAGAATTAGAGGTCAGGGCTATAAAAGGCGAAGTTATAGGCTTAAAAAACCTACCCCTTGTCTCGAAAAAAAAAAAAATAATTAAAAAAAAAAATAAACGAACTAATGTACCTAAAAAAGTACACTGCATTAGGTACAACCACCTGCTTACTCCAGTAAGCAATAAAAGGAAACTTCTAGGAAAACTAAGAAGTAGGTTAGACTTAGGTTATAAAGTTTTTTATTTAAAAAAACTAAATATTTTAAGCAGACCAAAGGACAAAAAAACGCAATACAGTTTAAGTAACGTCGGTACTAATGTTATAACAGTAGATGTACTAAGGAATACCGCTTTATTTGCGCCTATAACCTTGTGTAGTATGTTAGTAAAAAAACTCAAAGGTAATTTACCTAAATACAATGACGGTTTATTTGGTAGCAATAACCTCCTTAATGAAAATAAAAGCAGACTCACATTTTCTTACTTCAGCACTAAGTTAGCCTACTTACTACTAACTAAAACTATTTATAACCCTACAATTAACCAACTTAACTCTGCAGAGTTACCAATCCAAACAATACCTAATCTTTTTAATGACCCTATGTTAACAGAATGTTTTAACAGCACCAAAACCAACTTACAAGACAGTATCGACCAAACATATACTATAGCTAAGTTTTTAACTAAGGCTAAGCGTAGAGGCAACATCGTCAAGGTTAGGTACATTAAGGCAAGTTACTCTTCAATTCATTTAGTTTGGGACATTGTTTCGTCCAGCGTAAACTACCCTAATCTTACTGTAGTAAACCTTGATTTGTTTAAGCTTACGAGTATATCTAGGAACGTAGTTAAGTGGGTCTCAAGTAGAATGGTTAAGGAAATGTATTATGAGTTCAATAATATCACCCCTACCTTTTTTATAGACGAGGTTATACACCTAATAATTACAGCTATTAGGTTCAGAGACGCTTCACTTTTAATGGATTGGGTTGTATCATTCTTAAATAAAATACAAATAAAAAAGCATAAGAAAGTTATATTCTTTATAAAAAAACTAATAAAACGAATGAGAAAGAGAAAGTATTTAGCTAAACTAGGTTGCCTAGGTTTCCTATTTGATATAAGGGGTAAGGTAGGTGTTACCGGAAGTAAAAAAAAAAGACATTATTCTGTTAACTACGGATCTTATTCAGCGACTAATAAGGAGCTGAGGTGAAGTGTAGAGAAGGGAGTTGTCAATACCACTACGGGGGTGTTAGGTACTACAATAATAATAGCTTACTAAATAGCCAATAAGCTTGCTTAATAATGGCTCTAAGCAATGTACACTTAACTTACAATTAGACGGGGAATCTTTAATAATTGAGATGCAGGATCTTATAAGTTTGACGATACTAAATTCACAAAGGTTAAGTCAATGAATTTAAACTTTGGACCCCAGCATCCAGCGGCACATGGAGTTCTAAGACTCATACTGCAATTAGATGGTGAGGTTATAACGAAAACAGATACGCATGTAGGTTTGCTACATAGAGGTTCTGAAAAATTAATGGAAGACAGGTATTACCTAAAATCCCTTCCCTACTTTGATAGATTTGATTATGTCTCTATGATGACGCAAGAGCACGCCTATTGCCTGGCAATTGAGACTGCAATGGGTTCAGTAAATGTAAATTCATCAGTTACGCACGTAAGAACAATATTTGACGAGCTGACTAGAGTATTAAACCACATGTTAGCTATATCTTGCCACGCATTAGATGTAGGTAGTATGTCCGTTTTGTTTTGGGCTTTTGAGGAGAGAGAAAGACTTTTAGAGTTTTACGAAAGGGTTTCTGGAGCTAGGATGCACGCAGCCTTTTATAGGCCAAATGAGGTTAATTACTCAGCACTAAATAGGACGCTATTAGAGGATATAATAAAGTTTTCTAAAGATTGCGATATAACCCTCAACGAGATATATAACGTGTTGACGTACAATAAAATATGAAAGCAAAGGTTAGTTAATATAGGTACCTATTCCTATAAGACATGTTTGGAGAATGGACTTACTGGAGTTATGGCTAGGTGTGTAGGTATAAAAAGAGACCTTAGGTTATCTAAGTCTGAATCTTATGCTTCCTACCCATCTGTACAATTCAGAGGTTATCTGGGCAATCATGGAGATTCATATGACAGGTACCTAATTAGGATGTACGAGATGCTAGAGTCACTCTATATAGTATCCCAAGTTATAGACAAGTGCAGTACAGCACCTTGCCCTAAATCAAGCCTAAATGTGTACGATATAATGAATTATGTGAATGGATCCTCTATCGAGAGGGATATGTACTCTGGAAACACCCTTATGGAGTCTACAATTAAGGACTTTAAATACTGAAGTGAGAATATATTTATAGAGTCTAATGTAGTCACAAAAACAATTGAAGCACCTAAAGGGGAATTTGGTGTTACGCTAATAAGCGACGGCTCGAACATACCTCATAGGGTAAAGGTTAGGTCCCCAGCTTACCACCATTTACAGTTGTGCCCTAAAATAGCAAAGGGCCATTTTTTAGCAGATTTAGTAGCTCTAATAGGTACTATAGATATAGTGTTCGGAGAGATAGATAGATAAGCTATAGTTATTAATACTAAAGTTAATTTATCTACCCATGAATATAAGTCTAACAATATATTTACTACAGGTAAGTTAAAAGTTTACAAGAATCAGTGATAAAGAGACTAAGTAAGAATTGAAAGTTTAGGAATAAGAGAATTAATTACGCTAAGTGTGAGTTAAAGTTAATGTTATTAAAAAGTGTTAAATTAAATAAAAATATTAATAATAATTATAGGGCATATGCTTATTCAAAGGTAATACTTATAAATAGGAAGTACCCTTACTTAAGGTACACACAAACTTGTTCTATCTCAGGTAAGTCTAAAGGTGTATGATCCTTTTGTAACTTCAATAGACATAAATTAAACCAGCTAAATAGGGAAGGATCCTTAATAAGCGTTAAACCAGCTAGTTGATAGCCAATTATAAATGAACAAGGTACATTTTTTATTAAATAAGATTACATATGCATCTAAAAGAGGATTAAAATCAATAACCTTAAAGTGTGCAGGTAAACAAATTCAATACTTAAACGTACTTGCCTCATTAAATATATTAGAGTTTCATAAGGATAAGTCTAGTCCTGGGAATTATATAGTCCTGATTTCGTATTATTATGGAAAACCAGTTCTGAACTCTATAACTCTAGTTGATTTACTCAATAAGGGTAATGTAGGACGCAAAAAATGGGAAAGACTGACTAATTCAAGAAAATCATTATATATAGCTAATACAAATGAAGGCCTACAGTTAGTAGACTCAAATATCATAGGACTGAGACCCTACAAGCTGATCTATAAGATTGAGCTAAATTAATACTAACCAAATGACTAATTCTATACTTATAAGCAATAATAAACTTAAGTATGTTGTTGTTAAGGGTAATAGCGTTGGGAGTGAACTATTGTCTGTCTATTTATATAATAGTAAGTTTTTTTTTTTAATAAAAGTTAAGGAAACTACCTTATTTTGCAATAATAATTCAGGTGACTTAACCTTATCTACAGGCCACTTAAGCAAACTTACCACCTTAAAAAGACTTAATGAGAGTTGGGTATACTCTAAGCTAAATAACCTACTCTTTAGTTGAGACTCCTATTACTTCAATAAGTTAATAATAGATGGTAAGGCTTATAGAATAACAAAGTATAGGAGGAGTAACTTTAAGCTACTATTTGGAAGGTCCCACAGAACGTTAGTTATTACAAGAGGCTTATTTTTAAGAAAAAAAAAAAAAATAAAGAAAAAATTTATGTTTTTTGGCCTAAACCCTCGTTATGTACATAGGGCGTCAACAATAGCTAAAAATATTAGGCCAAACGATATGTATACTAATAGGGGAATAAGGTACTCTAAGGAGATTAATAGGAGAAAGTTAGGAAAAAAAGGATCCTCTTCTGTTTTATAATTATTTTATTGTTAACTGCTTAACTTGAATGGCAATCTATTAGTAGGTACTGAATCGCACTACCTAACGTCTATTGTGCTACTTAATGTATATTTTTACCTACACACCTTCTCAATACTAACGTTATTCTTATTATTTTTAAAAGGTAAATGTTTAGTCTATATAGATGTATTTAACCAATTCTCTAAATCAGTTAAATTAAGAACCTTTTTAGTATTCAGTGTATTTAACTTAGCAGGTACACCACCAACTCCACTATTCTTAATAAAGGCAGCAAATATACAGTATTCGGCACTAGTCTCTATAAACCTAATAACATTTCTAGTAGTGCTACTAAGCGTAGTATCCATACTTTTCTACGTTCAATTAGTTAGATTTCTCTATAAAAATAGTTCTAAGTTTATGGTCCTAACTTCAAACTACTTACCATTTGTATCAAGTAAACTAGTTAGCTCTCTTATGATCCTTTCCTTACTGGTATTCTTACTTTTAGGATCGTCGTACGATGCCCTAGTTATGCTCAATAAAGTTAGCTCAGTATAGGCACGCCCTATGCTGTATGTAGTAAAGTATGCTTTCAACTTATTATACGTCACCCTTAAATTCAGTACTGTCTTGATCTAGACAAGGCTCGTTCTGGCCTCTTACCTTTGGACTAGCTTGCTGTGCAGTAGAAATGATGCATGCTACAGCAAGCAGATATGACTTTGACAGGTTAGGTGTAATATTTAGGGCAAGCCCAAGGCAATCAGACTTAATAATTGTTGCAGGTACACTTACTAATAAAATGGCACCTGCCTTGAGAACTCTCTATGAGCAGATGCTGGACCCTAAATGGGTTATTTCAATGGGTAGCTGCGCTAATGGGGGCGGCTACTATCATTATTCGTACTCAGTGGTACGTGGTTGTAACAAGGTTATCCCTGTAGATTTGTATGTACCAGGATGTCCACCTACTGCTGAAGCTCTTATGTACGGTGTAATACAATTACAAAAGATAATTAAGTTATCAACTAATAATGAAAATAGAAAAAAAAGAGCATATAAAGATGTATAATAACTTAAGTAACTATAGGGAGAGTATAGCTAAGCGAAGATTTAAAAAAAAAAGGTTTGTATATAAGTCGATCAAACGTAGGTTATTTATAAGGGGTTCTAAATTGGTTTTAGGTACGCTTTCTAAAGGTTTAGTGCATACTAAACTAAGCAGGTACATGTCACCTAAGCTAGATTTCTCCTTTAAGTATGGGGATATTTTTGTTAATTATGGGTCTAGTAGCATAAAGGTAAAGGGGTCTAAAGCTAACCTAAAATTAGACCTTACCAATCCCGTAGGTATAAGTAGAAGCTGAAGTAATGGTGGCGTACTCGCTAAAGTATCTGTAGGGTCAAACTACTTTTACCCGTGGTACAGCAATTCAGCACCCTATGGTAGGTCTAATGTGAGGGATATATTTTACTTACAGTCTTACATTTTTCGAGGGCTAAACCTTAAGAGTCAGAATAGGGTAGGAGCGTTGTCTCTGCAGAACAGACTATATGGTAGCCTAGGCCTAAGAAGTGCTTTATTGAAAGTAATGTATCTCCTTTAACAAGAGTAACCTAACCTTAGTTATTTGTACAATTGTACTAAAGTGATTATTCTAATTATTGAGGTGTTAAAAAAAAGAACTCCCTTTACAGCAGGTTCTAGATGAAAAAAAATACCGCTGACGTCATTAGGCCCTAATAAGCCAAATATAAGGACCCTGAGTAGTAAATTAACTAACGCAACGGGTATTAACAGCTATGGCCGCAAGGTAGCAAGATTTAGATGTAAACGACTAAAGGCTAAATTTTACACCTTACCCTATGTTAGTGATTATTTAAAGTTACCATCTGTAGTATGCTCTATATTTAAAGTATCTTACAGAACAAGTTCTTTAGTGTGCTTACAGTACTCAACGGGATCGTACTGCTACTCACCAGCGTTCCATGGTATGAGGGTTGGATCTTTAGTAACTTGGATAAGCTCCTGGGCTTTGATAAAGTACCACACCACCTACAACTTTAACATAGGCTCAATTATTGAACTACGAAAACTACCGAGATTTTCAGTAATTTCAAATGTCTCCTTAGTTAACGATAATAGGTCGGTTTATGCAAAATCTGCAGGAACATACTGCTTTGTAGACGAAATACTAGAAGAACTGGGGTTATACATAATAAAGCTACCCTCCGGTGTAAGGAAAGTTATAAATGAGGACTCTATAGTTAGGGTAGGTAGGAACTCAAACATATCACAGAAATTTAGTGTAATCGGTAAGGCAGGTTCAAGCATAAAAAAAGGTTCTAAACAAATAGTAAGGGGTGTTGCTATGAATCCTGTAGATCACCCAAATGGGGGTAGGACAAAGACAAATAAACCTGAAAAGTCATTATGGGGCTGGATAGCAAAACGTGGGTGTTAACGAAAACTCATATTTATGAAAGTTAGCTTATATTAGTGTTTTGTTTAGGTGTCGGTAAATTTAAAAAAGTTTAAGTTTGTTAGTTGGGAAGCTTCGCATTTAGTTTGAAAAAGGGATAAAATAAATAAAAAAGGTATAAAGCCACTCAAGTTGTGGTCTAGGAGCTCGTACAGTGACTCTATGGGAGTCATAAAGTTCTACGTAATACATAAGGGTAATAGGTGAATTAAACTTAAAAACTCAAAAATAAGGAATAGGTTTAAGTTAGGTGAATTTGCTTTTACTAAAAAACCATTTTACCACCCTATATATAAAAAGCGAAAATAATTACAACCTGAGGGGTACAGTTCGTAAAAGCACCCTTATGCAACTAATGGTTTGTTAATGTTACAAAAAGTTGGGTCAAATTAGCTCTCCAGTTATCAATAAGTCAGGTATTTCTAGTCATTGGTCTACTAGTGGGGACACTAACCAAAACATAGGGTCTTTTTTTTCGAAAGATTACTATATTAGAGCGCTATCAAGGTTATTGGTAAAGTATAACATAAGGATGTATAAGTATTTGAGCTCAGAACCTAAGGATAGATGGTATCATAGCATATCGAGCTTAGATAGGTTGTACTTTGAGTACTATATCACCCCTGGGAGCAACAACTTTAATATGCATAAGTTAGATGAGGATAGTTTATCTACGTACGATAACTATGCTCTAGCAGAGCTTACGTTAGCGGAAGTTAAGTTATTTAAGACACTACCTACCTACTTGGGCAAAGCATCCCTACTAAAACATAGGGATAGGTTAATCCTCCTGAATAAGTTTGCTGCAATAAAGAGGGGGTCTTGAGAGGAAAGGACTAAAAGGTATGCCAAGCTCGCCAAACTTAACAGGTATAATTTAAATAGAAAAAGAAAAAAAGATGATGGCAATTCAGTTATCCAAAAAAGAGAAGATGCCTTCTCCAGATTAACTGTATTTTAAGTTATTCCTTTAGGCACAGGCACTTGTTACCCCAAACAAACTGCCTTAAGGGTCAGGCTAATTACAATTAGTTGGGCCTACCCGTTTATTACCCTTAAAGCTAGGTTATTTTATAAATCTAGTGGATTTATTTAAGAAACCAAGAGTTGTACTGGATAAATTAAATTGTCATACTTACTTTTAATAAAACAGGTTTTTTTGTTTAGAAAAAAAAGAAAAAAAACAATTATACATAGAAGGTGAAAGCTTAAAAGGCCTAATTTACTAACAGGGTTGAGCTCTATAAAAAATCATAATGATTCTTACAGGGAGAAGCCGCTACTCCTCAGTATTACGCATAGGGGGTGCTCCTTTTCTAAAAAATCATCTAAAGTATTTATACCGAGGCTAGAAGTCTATAAAGGTATTTCTTTTTTTGGAACAAACACCATTCAAGGTAAAACTATATCATCCATAATATCACTTATAAGGCACAGTAAGTATACGACGAAATTTAAAAAAATTACAAACTTATTTATCCACGATTTAGTCTTTAGTTATAAAGGGTGGAAGCACCATAAGGGGTTACCTATTAGAGGCCAAAAATCCCGAACAAACGCTAAAATAACTAAACGATCTAATGTAGATATGAAGGAGCTAAAGCACAGAACTTTAAAAAGTTATTACAGGAATATGCAAGCAAACTTAATAGGGGTAGGTTCTTTTGTTGAAGCTTACAATAGACTTTGGTATACTCAGTGAAAGCATGAGTGAAATAGCAGTAGAGCTCGTAGGGTTAGGTTCAACAAAACAAGCAATAAGGTATGTGTGTATGACTTTAGTTCAACTGCTGCGGGAAGGATAGTTGGCCACTATAGAAAAGCAAAAGCAGGTAAAAAAAAAAGAGTGTATAAGGATAACTACTTTACAATAGGTTTGCGTAAAGGCGAGACTAAACTACTGTTGAGCTCTGCCGTAAAGAAAACCTTAGGGACTGTTTTTAGTTTACCTGACGGCTCTATAGCTCAAGTACTTATTCAAGCTGGTAAGGAAAGAAAAAAAATATCTAAAAAAATGTCATCTACAAAAAAAAAAAAGAAGCATTTAAAAATAAATTTTCTGAGCTTAAGAGAATTAGAGATCAAAAAACAAAAAACTTAAAAAAAGCCCAAAAATAATACACTAATATAATGTTAAATAATCATATCAGCGATCTAAGTAAAAGACTAATTAATTTCGATAAATACGCCCACTTGCTGCTAAAATTTAGAACTGTAGATGTGGCATCATTATTCATAACTACATTCTACTCCTTCCTATATTCAAGGTCTAGAGCTCATGTAACAATCAGGTTAAGGTCTAGAAAAATAAGAGGGCTAAAGAAAAAAATTAAAGTAAAAAAACGACTAAGGCTAAAGAAAGCTAAAGCTAAAATTAGGTTGCTAAAAATTAGGAAGGCTAAATCCTTGAAGTCCATGTTAAGATTACTTAAGGGAGTAAAATCAACTAAAAAGCCTAATAAAGTTTTAAGGTTTAGGAAGAAAAAAAAAAGTATTAAAAAAATAATAACTAAAAGAAGAAAATTTATCGTAATGACCCAATTTACTACAAAAAAAAGAACAAACCGGCCTAAGCTAAATACGTTTAGGTGGGTTAATCGAGTCAGTAAATTATGGTCCTCTAATAAGAATTCTTATAATTCTTACCTACTGGCAATAAAAGCTCATAGTGGGTTTAAGTCCCTTAGAAACCTATACAGTAAGGGTTTAAAAAGATACCTTAAGTCTGTTAAAAAAGTGTTTAGGAGAAAAGTCAAGTTAAGGTCCCTAATAGCAAACTACTCTAACTCTGAGGTAACAAAGCTGAAGTTAAAGCGCGCAAACAACTACTGTAAGTACTTGAACTATAGCAAAAAATTTGAAAAAATAGTAAAAAGAAAAAAGCGCAGGCGTAGCATCAGGAGATCAAGATTTAAGAGAATCCAAAGGAGGAGTAAGTCCTTTAAGAGAATGGTTTTTAGATCACGTAGGTTAAGAAATGCACTGTTTAAAAAAAAACTGTACTCCGCTATAAAAAATTCAAAAAAATTATTTAGAAAGGTTTTAGGTATAAAATCTAAAGGGAAAAATAGGTTGATAAAAAACGTTAAGTCCTTAGACCATAAGACTTTTTATGCCAAGTTGTTAAGATTTGAGATGTCGCTGATATCTCTTTTACTAAAAACCACATTTGTTAGATCCTTTAACGATGCCCTCTTTTTAATACATAGTGGCTATGTCTACGTTAATGGGTCTGTTGAAACAAACCACCTATTGCCTATAACCCCTGAGTCTAGAATACAGCTCCCAATAACTAAGTTAGTATATATTTGACTAAGAAAAAAAAATAAGCTGTTTGTTAGCGGATATAGAAAAGCAAACAGGCTTAGGTGATATAAGAGGCGAGTTAGGTCAAGTAGATTTAAAAGAAGGTCATATAAATACCCAAAGTGACTATTTAAGTATTCAATGCTAGGAACACCCCTTCCGATATGCTTTGAAGTTGATTACACACTAATGGGCGCTATTGTGCTTTATAGGCCTTATAAGATAAATGAGCTTACCTCTGTATTTTGGTATTTTATAAATTTAAACTCACACAGCGTCTACTTATGAAAAACTCTTAATTAATGCTATAATTTAGCAAAAAATGCGATTACTTGGACTTACTTATACCCTTAAATTATTGTACAGCAGCATTAATAAGCTAAGTAGCTTAACGCAAGCTGTAATAAACATAGCCAGCTTCTACAACTCCACTAGAAAGGGTTGAATGAAGCGGTATGTTTATACTATTAATCACAAACAAATAGCAATTAACTACCTATACTTTAGTATGTTTACTGGACTTTCAGGTGCAGCCCTCGCTACTTTTATGAGAATGGAGTTAGCTATGCCAGGAAGCTTATTCTTTAGGGGGGACTCTTTAAGGTACCTACAGGTTATTACAGCCCATGGGTTGATAATGGTTTTCTTTGTAGTAGTTCCTATATTCTTCGGTGCATTTGCAAATTTCCTAATCCCATACCATGTAGGGTCTAAGGATGTAGCGTTCCCAAGACTAAATAGTATTGGTTTCTGGATTCAGCCCTGCGGTTACCTCCTTATAGCAAAAATAGCCTTTTTAAGGCCTAATTTTTGAAAATACTACGACAAGCCTTCTCTTTATTTACCCTTATTAGATAAATCACTACACAGGGATTACTGGAATATAGATTTTTCAGCAGTAGATGCATTCAATTACTTAACACAAGACGAGACCTATATTGACAGATCACTACAAGCGCACAAAGGTGTAGAAAAGATATTACCTAAACTAAATAGCAGTTTTGATGTCTACCCTACATGAACTTACAAGATAAAGTCCAAGAAGATAGCTACTTACGACCTAGACTACACTGATTCTAGAACAAATGTCCCTAGAAAAGTACTTAACTTTTCAGATATGGTAAATTCAACTGAAGCATTTATATATACGGCCATAAAGGTGTCTAAGGGAAGACGTAGAAAAGTTTATTTTTCTAAATGTTCAGATAGAACTTTAGTAACAGCCGGGTGAGCCTTCATAACACCATTTTCTTCTAACCCCAAGTATACTAATTACGGAAGTCAAGATTTATTAATTGTAGCTACCATATTCGCTGGTATAAGTACTACTATATCATTTACCAACCTACTAATTACAAGAAGGACTTTATCTATGCCAGGGTTTACGAGTCGAAGAACTATGTTACCTTTTGTAACAATAAGCCTATTACTCACTATGAGGATGTTAGCGGTGGTTACTCCAGTGTTAGGTGCCTCTATGTTCATGTTACTTATGGATAGGCATTGACAAACAACCTTTTTTGAGTTCGTATACGGTGGGGATACGATATTGTTTCAGCACTTATTTTGGTTCTTTGGCCATCCGGAGGTTTATATATTGATAATACCAACGTTTGGTTTTGTAAATATGGTTTTACCTAGCAGAAATATCCGAAGAATAGCATCTAAGCAGCACCTAATATGGGCAGTTTATATTATGGCGTATATGGGTTTTGCAGTATGGGGTCACCATATGTACCTGGTAGGGCTAGACCACAGAAGCAGGTCACTTTACAGTACAATAACCATTATGATATCCTTACCGGCAACAATTAAACTAGTAAACTGGACATTAACCTTACTTAATGGAGCCCTTAGGATTGATGTACCCCTTGCATTCTCCGTATGTTACATATTAGTGTTTATCACAGGTGGTTTTACAGGTATGTGACTGTCCCATGTAGGACTGAACATATCTATGCATGATACATTTTATGTCATAGCTCATTTTCACTTAATGTTATCAGGAGCTACGTTAATGGGGGCCTTCCTCGGAGTATACTACTACTTTACAGCATTGTTCGGCGTAAAGTACAGTAGAAACTTTGCTTACTTACACTTACTTTACTACTTTGGTGGCCAATGGCTAACCTTTTTACCTATGTTCTGGTTAGGTTTTTCTGGACTACCTAGGAGGTACCATGACTACCCTATTGTTTTTGCAGGATGGCATAGCCTAGCAACAGCAGGTCACTTAGTTCTTATGGTAGGGGTGGCATTCTTTTTCATCACAATACTAGACTCATTTATAGAACGTAAGGTTCCTACATTTTATAACTACGGAGTACCGAGATTCTATAAAAGAGGTTCGTATTACATATTTAAGATACACCATTTATATAACAGAAAAAAGCAATACCAAATGCTACCGTCTTATAAAATTAGAAAAAAAATTATATCCTATACAGGTGAGCTCGATATAAGGTAATTACTTACACCACGACTATGTTACTAGTTTTAGCTGCAAAAGTTCTTGTATTAGGAGGATGTATGTTACCTATCGCACTAGCCATTTTAGGTACTGGTGTTTTATTCGCAGGTTATAACGTAGCTGTTGCTAGAAACCCTGAGGAAGCTGAAAATATATTTAATACTACTATTATGGGATTTGCCCTAATGGAGTCATTTGTTTTTATGTCTTTTGTATTAGGTTACGTAGTATACGTAATCTAATACTTATTACTAACAAGTAATTAATTGTTAACTAAATCTAAGGTTTTAGTACTGTAAGCTTATGTAGCTTTTAGGAGGCGAAAAACATGTTACACTGCCAATGGTTAGAACGTGAATATGATAGATCTATAAAGTCTGGATTTTTTATGGACTTTTTCTCTAAAAAGGTAGCAGAGGTGTTTATTAGGAATGTTTTTATTTCCGGAGCTTACGTATTTGGTGAGAAATATGTTATAGAGCATTTAACCAAAAATGCAGGTGATAGGTTAGTGCAATTAGTGTCAGCTACTTACGCAGGAGTGACCAACCGCACTAATTACACTATATACTTTTTCTTATTAACTTCATTATACATATCGGGGTTTATACTCTTATTCTATACACTATATATTTAATTTTATAACTTATAGTTGCTTGATATTATCCACTTAATAATTGCGTACTCAATAGTAAACTACATATTAATTACGCTATTAACTGGAGCTTCTGTATCTACAAATATATTTAATTACATTACAAGGAATAGCTTAGGTAAGTCTGAGTCCGACAATTCCCTAAACCCCCTGTACTATAACAAGACCTTAAATTACGTAAGGGCTATCATAGCGTAATAATGTAATACTCTAATAGCAGTACCTAAGAAAAGAAGATCAAAGTCAAAAATAAATAAAAGATTATCTGCATTAAAGCAAAATAAACTTAAACTTAATAGCTCTAAAAGTTCGGAATTATTCAACAGTATAGTTCCTTGCTTATTAGTTGCTAAGGTAAACCTAAACCAAAGTAATTGTAATTTATTCTTAGTAAACTAATGGTTAATTTAATTATCAGTATTATTGAAAATAGTTGAATAAGCTACTCCCATTCTTTTTTAGAAAATGTACTATTTCAGTTAATTATTTATATGTTACTATTTATAATGATGTATTTAACAAACCCATTCTATACTCTAATGTACTTTTTTATTACTACACTATTACTGGGTTTACTAATCGCTTATTATAATTTGGAGTTTTTTACAGGTTTTTTATATGTTCTAGAAGTAACCGTAGTTTTTATAATGCTAATATTGTTCTTCTTTTTTAACTTTAAAAGTTCCAATTCTAGTCAAAAAAATGAGTATACTTTTCTTTGGCCAGTATTCTTAAGCGCCATATTCCTAATGCCAACATTCTATAGTGAGGAAGAGAATATGTTACCAGACATGTTTAGGACACATAACTTGTGAGATGATTATTACCAAGCAATAAATCAGTCTGTAATGAATGATTTTGCAGGGCTATTTATTAGCTACTACTTAATACATTCTCTAGAATTTATAATAATAGGGTTTATATTGTTTATAGGGTCAGTAGGTTGTATAACACTGTACTCTATACTTGGGTTTTCAAAAAGAGTTACTTACAACTTACTTATAAACTTCATATCATCATTCAATAAGATATACAATATACTTTTTATGAGAAAGCAGAACATGATATACCAAGCGCACACTAAGGACTCCATTAGGTATTCTGAGAGAAAACACGGGTTTATTAGCCCTGAAGAAGAGCCTGCTAATTCTCAGGCAAAGGAACCCAAGGGTAATAGCCATGGTGATGAACAGGCATGTAGCTATAGGACTATAAAAAAAAACAAAGGAATACATAGGTCTAAAAGAAGTTATAATACTTACGACAACGGTACTACTAAGCTCAGTGATCTGGATAACTCCCTTATAGCCAACACACCTTATTATAAGTATACTTATAAAAAAAACTAATACACTTAGTTTAAATTATATTAAAGTGATGCACCTCATATAACAATGCATATACACACCACAGGTGCTAACCCTGATCTACACAAACCCATCTAAAGTTATTAAGTCTAGAATTAATCCTATTAAATTTAACCTTTCGGTAATTCTATATAAGCTCCAAAGTTTAGGGGTAAGTAATTATAATACCTTGGAATTAAGAAGTTTGTATATGCTTAGGGTCGCTTGCATAGTAGCTGTCCTACCTAAAAGTACATTAGACATAAAATTTGAAAATGAAAAACTTTATAATAGCTATTACTACCCCACTGATGAACTTAGGGATGCTTATACAAGACTCTTCAAATTGTTTTTTTTATTTGGACTAAAAAAAAAAAAAGTAATATTTATTGATTCAACAGGTAGGTATAATAAATTGTTAAATATACTAAATTGATTCACTAACAATAATTTAGCTGCTAAAGTATCTATAAAAAAAAATAAAACTGTAATAAATAGACTCACTAACCACAAAAGTCTTAGGAAAGCGATTTCTAAAAAAACGTACGGCGTGGTAACGCTATCTGACCAAACTAATAAGTTAAAGAAATTTGTAAAATCTATTAGAACTGCATACCACATAAATATTGGAAAGTTTAAATCGTACCGTAAGTCTCCAGAGCTATTAGAAGCACAAACTGTTGATTTACTAATATGCTCTAATTTTTACTACTTTTATAAATTAGGCATAGACTCTGCACTAAAGAAAAAAACAATAAAAATCATATACCATATTCTTTTAGGTATAGCTAACTAAGGGTATTATTTACACTAGACTATGCACAGGCAGTCTCAATTAGCTTTAAGGTTTATATATTCAACAACTGCAAAGCTCTATAGCTTAAATAAAGCTAAAGCACTCAAATCTAAAGGTAAGCCTATAGTTAACAGGCAATTACGCCTTGTGCTAGTCTCAAGGGCATTGCTATCAAAAAAACCTATATCCAGCCTACTTACCCACCTATTTATGTATTTACTATCTGAATCTACCGTGCTAGATGGTTTGAGAAAATCAAGTGTACTTAACTCTAGCTCCAAGCTATTATTGCTCAACGTACCGTATATACTACAGAAAAATACGAGATATATCTTATAGGTATACTATGTCGGTTAAATTGTCTACAGTGTTTTCAAGGATAAACTACGGTAATCTTAAAAGAAAAGTTCATTCGAGAACACCCGCACTAATATTCCGAAGGTCTATATTTATGGTAAAGTTTAGGGTAATTAGGTGTCCCCAAGCTAGGTGTATTGTTATAGAAAGAAGACATGTTACGCCTAGAAAACCTAACTCTGCAGTTAGAAAATGTGTAAAAGTTATGTTGATGAACTATAAATATCTAGTCCCTTATATACCTGGAGGAGATCATAATTTAAGGAAGTACGGAGATACTCTAGTTAGGGGTAGAGGGCCTAGAGATCTGCCTGGCGTGAGGTACTCTTGTATAAGGGGTACTTTAGGTCTTTTCGGAGTCTCTAATAAGAAGTATAGGAGGTCAATTTATGGAGTTAAAAAACCATTAGATAAAAAAAAATTAAGAAGAAAGTACAGACATTATTACAATAATGCATAATTGGTGATTATTATACTGACGTACATTAGGTCAACATAGAGCTTTAGTAAGAGAAAGGGGTAGTTTAGGCTGTCCCCTTAAGTTTGGAGTAAACTAAATGCCATACACGATATTATTAATAAAGGCATTGATGTTGTGTGTGTTTGCTATAGGCATTCGCGGGACCATGCCCAGGTATAGAATGGATCAATTAATCAGTATTAACTGAAAAATGTTCATCTTCCTATGGTTATTTTTTTTAAACATCACAGTGCTTATGCACTTTGTGCTATAGTGCACATGTATAAATTGTAAATGAGTAAAAAAGCATTAGATCACTACGAAAATCTCATACATATTCAGAGATATTCAAAGCTAGGTGTCGAACGCATGTTTCCGTTACACCACGATAATGCCAACTTCGTTGACACCATAGAGCTTAACATTCACACAATGTTTAGGGTATACGGACTATTTAACCCGCCTACTAAAACCCTACCATGCCTAGGTATGTGCTTATCAGATATGATTATGTGCCTTGGCTTTAGTGCATCCTTTTGTACTGCGATGTGGCTAATTCATTCCTCTAATTTAGAAAAAGTACTTTACTTCTTTAAATTAGTTTTTTTTGGCCATATAACCAAATTAATTAACCCAGATAATGATGAACCTACTGCAACAGAGTATTACCAAAAGGATATTGTGGGTATAGGTATTCCATTTTTTTGAATAGCCCATATGCTTGTGGTACTCATACCTATACTTACGGTTGCCAAAGGTATTATTGTTATATACGTTAGCGATTACCTAAAAATTAACCCCCCATATATGCTCTTAACCTATGACTATACTAGGCCGTGGACTAATACTATTAGGTGGAATCTTATATCTCTGACATGTTTTTTTTCTAAGCCTATAACTCGTCTATTTAGGTATATATTAAAGAGGGTAGAGGGTTGACGTAACCGTTTATGAAGTACTTTACTAGTTACCCCAATCAACCAACTAATGACAGAAGATGCTATAATTAGAGAACAGCTCTTAGCTGCTATCGTCAAGGACATGATGCCAGATCTAGAACTTAGCCATAAAGCTATATTAAGTTCAAATGATTTTTTTAAAGCATTCCCATACCTATCTGACTTTAAACCAATAGTCGATAGCATATTCATTTATGTAATTGTGCCTATATTGCTCGTGCCAGTTACAGTGCTAGACTGGTACGTTAAATTCGTGCACGGCTTACTTAAATATACAGAAGAGTTAGCTTCTATTGAAAGGGATCTACCAGGTGATATAATCGACCGATTACCTATATATTCTGCTAAGTACAATAAACAGCTCGTAATAATTACTGATCTAATTTGTAGGCCTTTAGGATCTCCAGGGAGAGATATACTTGATCATGGTTTTCCAGGTGACTGAAATTTTACATTAAGATCAGCATGCTATTTAATTATTTTTATTTTTTGGAACTTTCACGTAATTGTAGAGGTATTCGATAACGCATGGTGGTGGATTATTTATTGTTTATTGCTTGCTTTAAAATTTTTTGCAATCTGATTTAATTTATAAGAACCCTAAGTACTACTGCACTCGATAATCTACCCTACCCAATATTTAATAACTGGCCCATTGTTAAGGTAACATACGCCCATTTACGCAGTTAGCAAGGTAAGGTTAGTTTGCAAGACTAAAACCAAGACCTAGGTTATAACTAACGTATATTTATTTAGAGTAGCTACCTGTACCTGCTTAAGTAGATTAGACTAACATACTTACTATTCACATACAATGAACCTAATCTGTAACTAAACGTGATACAGGTGTAGTTAAACCAATACTAGCTGCACTATTTGGGCTTATCTTATAGGACCTTTACACACCTAGGAATTTAATTGATTAAAGCCAACGGCGTTTTTATGACCTACGATGAGCGTACTAAGTTTATATTCCAGCAATGTAAGTCTTAGGGCACTTGACCGTTTTCTTATTAGATGCCCCGCCCCTCACCGTTAAATAAAACTCAATTATAAGAATAAGCAGTAAGTAACCATACACGTAAGAATTTAAAACAGTAATTAATTTATTATAAAAACAACCTAACTAATTCATATGTACTTGAGTTGTACCCATGGCTAGTTATGTAAGCTTGCTACTTATAACAAATTAGTTTGATTCCTCTGTAGAATAATAGAGTGTTTCACCAACTATACTTTCTGTAATTATTGACCTTGGTGATATACTAGGTGCCTTTGCAGTACCCAAGAACTAATGCCTAGACTAGAGCCCAGTCTCTAAGATCTATTACATTTAAACAATTCTTTTTTCCTTAAGGCATTTCCATTTCTACTTGATTACAAGCTAGTAACTGATAGCATACTTGTTTGTATAGTTGCACATATATTACCTATATTAGATGCAGCGCTATCCTATATGATTAATTTCGTACATACCTACTTTAGGTATACAGTATAGTTGGGTCTTATGGGGTAACCCTACTAGTTGATATATTTTATTGTCTATTTGTATATTATGCTAGAATGAGTTAACAAGGCCTAACTATTATCAATCTGATTTATAAACTCAAGGTATATCAAGGGGGTGGTGGTACAATATTTATGGTTTTACAGGTGACTAAAACTCTATATTAAGGGTAATGTGCTGCGCTCTAGCTTAGCCTGTTTTAAATTTTTACTTAATCATAAACTTATTCGGAGGTTAATATAAATTATTCATTACCTTGGTCTCTCTAGAACCCCTTATAGGTATGGTGTGCTATTAGCCCATTTAGTGTCAGTTAGCTTAGGCGACTATAACAATAATCTCAACATAATTCATATTGAGTTAAGTTATCTGTGCTTAAGGCCACTTAAATCCTTAATTTATTAAAAAACTACTTAATGGTGATAAACCTAGGGTTCTCGTAAGAGGCCTAACTATTACTACATTTAGTAACTTACCTTAGTTATCGCTTATGCAATATACACACATCTATGTAGTTAGTAAGAGAAGGTTAGGTTACTAGACTAAATTCAAAACCTAGGCTATAAGCAGTACAGCGCTATGCAGGCTCTATAAATTCCTGATAGTAATTAACTGGACAGAGTTTAATGTATTTTTCCCCTCGATAGCAGTGGTAGGTATAGTGGTATCATCCCTTCAGGTGTGAGCTCAAGTTGACCTAAAGAAATTAGTAGCTCTGTGTACTGTACAGGAGATGAACCTATTGTTAATATGCTTTATATTCGGACAATCACCCATAGTTTACTTTGGTATATTGTTTTGCTTTATGCACGCAATACTATCCACCCTTATGTTCTTCTTAGTAGATTTAGTTCAAAAAAGGTTTGGGACTAGACTAACTACAGAGTTGTCAGGTATAATACATATATGCCCTAATCTAGGATTAGCTATAATATTCATGTGCTTGTGTTTTCTAGCACTACCAGTAACTCTAAAATTTACGTGCGAGTTTGCTCTTTTTGCAGGAATAATAGATGTGCCCTTTATAATATTTTTTATTATAGGCAGCGTTACCAATTGGATAGCACCAATAGCATTCTGTAAGCCATAGTATGGTATACTATTTAGTACCCCAATAGAAAATATAGAAAGGTTTTAGACCTAGACCTTAAGGAAACAAGTATTATAAGCACCTGTTGTCCCTACTTACAGCACCTTGTACGTTGTCGGTAGGTACACTGCATTTATGAAAGTTAGCACCTCGTAGTACCCCTTGCTGATATGCACAGGCAGCTAGTATTATGCTATAGGCCTATTCAGCGGCGTACACTAGAAAATTAGTAGGAACATTCGCTCTGTCC
>Ga0209092_10000862_pt1 | contig 30757 bp, 18 predicted proteins | sample FraStrMetagenome_FD_187446 | JGI IMG/M metagenome (GOLD analysis project Ga0209092, IMG submission 187446) | Marine eukaryotic phytoplankton communities from Arctic Ocean - Fram Strait ARC3M Metagenome (SPAdes) (version 2) | ecosystem: Environmental > Aquatic > Marine > Oceanic | place: Fram...
CACCTAAATTTTAGTTATTTAAATTTGATAATAAAAAAATCAAAAAAGTTTTTATTAATAAATCATGGCTACTACAGTAAAATCTGACAAAATAGGCATTCAAAAAGCTGCTGATTCAATCCATAATAATGGCGTAGTTATATTTCCAACTGAAACTGTTTATGGTATAGGGGCAAGCGTATACAGTGAAATTGGTATTAAAAGTATATATAGACTCAAAAATAGACCTTCTAATAATCCATTGATTATGCATGTCACTAATATTCAAATGGCAAAAAGTTTTTGGCTACTTAATGATAGTGAGGAAGTTATTATTGACAAACTTAGTATATTTTGGCCAGGACCTCTAACAATTATGGCTAAACGTAATAAAAACATACCTACATACTCTAAAAGTGACTTCGTAGCTATCAGAAGTCCAGATAATAAAATCGCTCAAGATCTTATCTATAAATCTGGCTGTCCAATTGTAGCACCATCTGCCAATATTAGTGGTAAAACAAGCTCTACTACTAATGAACATGTCAAATACTATTTTAATAATGAAGAAGATGTTATCATAATCGAATCTGATGAAACATGTAATTATGGCGTAGAAAGCACTATTATTAAAGTTGAGGATAATATGGTTACTATAGTAAGACCGGGGTCAATTTTAAAAACTGATATAGAGGAGGTATTAAAAGATATAGAAGTTGCCACAAAAATAAGTTATTTACAAGAAGACTCTCCTGGCAGTGATATTAGTCATTATCAAATTAGAGCAAATACAAAGCTCTTTAATTTTATAGATGAAAGCTCTATATCTACTCAAAGTATTTTTGAAGAATATACTAAAGGTTATCTATCGGAATCTCTTCTTATTGATTTTGGAGGTATTAATTCTTGTCTTAGTAAATATTTTCAAGGATATGTAGACCTTAGTGAAAATTCTGATCCAAAAGAAGCGCTATTTAATTTATATAATGTTCTACATCAAATTAATAGTATTAGAGATATTAAGAATGTTTTAGTATTTGATTTCTATTCAAATAAAGAAGGTTATCATAAGGTTCTTTTTGACAGATTATTCAGATGTAGTTCTGGGAAAAAGATTATTATCCCTATTCCTGAAATAGATACAATTGGCTCACATGAATAAATTTATTAAAAATTTGTTAAATTTAATACTTACTTTTTTATATTAATTATCATATATAAATGCCCCGTAGATCACGAAAAGGACATCTTAATATCAATGGAAAATTAATCCATAAAGATTCTAATAGCAGTTTAAAAAAACTCACTTTTAGAGATATAAATGACCACCTTTCTAAAAATGATTTTAAAACACCCGAATGTCAGAGAGATTTAGATGAAGGTCGCTCAGAAGATTTACTAAAAGCATACATTAAAAAAAAGGACCCACATTTTCTACTGAATGAGACACGTCCTATTCAATTGGGAATTTTTGGGAATGAAACATATATAATTGATGGACAGCATCGACTTAGTATTATACCTAAATTATGTAATGAATATAACTATCATGATCATGTATTATCTGTTTATATTAAACAGCATTCTAGTATGGATGAAATAAACGAAAGGTTTATAGAAGCTAATATAGATAATAGTAGATTACCTATTCCTATTGAGGAGTTGAAATCAGGAGCAACTTCAAAATTTTATACAGAATTAAAAAAACTAATTAAAAAATATAATGCTTCTTCTTTTGGCTCAAATTCAAAGAATTTAGCTAAATATACTTTAGATGCGTTTATGAATAAACTTACAACAGGTAAATTCAGAGGTAAATTTAATCTTACTGATTCTAATTTAGCCTATCAATTAATTATGGAAAAATCTACTGAATTTATAGATAAAGTAGATTATAAATATTATATTACCAACTGTCCGAATCTCTTATATAAAGCAGAGAAAAATACAGTAGAAACAGGTATGATATTCGGATTAAAAAAAAATAATTCTATTGAGTGGTTATTTGATAATAATATCAAAGCGCGGCATAATTGGAAACAGCAGAAAATCAAAATTAGTAAAAGTATTAAAAGAAGAGTATGGAATGAATTCAGTAATAATAAGGAAGAACTATGTCCTCTATGTCCAAATACTATATCTCCAGATAATTTTCACGCAAGTCACATAATTCCCGAAGCTAAAGGTGGCAAGGTAACAATTAGTAACTTAGTCCCCTTATGCTCAGTATGTAACATTGAAATGGGAACTCTTACAATGGAAGAATACTGTAAAAATATTGGTGTTAACTTTAATAATAAACTTGATTGGTGTAAACAACATAGTTCCACATATGTTAGTGCTTCCAATGAAACAGAAGATACTTCTGATATAATAAATACACTTGTTCCAACATTGAATTCTTCAAATAATATAATGTCCAATATACCTAATGTATTCCCTTCATTTAACACCCAGTTTTCAGTTACAGGTGCACCTATAATTTATGGGTCTAAACAAGATTACTATAAAAGCCTATCAAATATGAATCATTAATAAATAAATTTGATGATATTTTTATTTATTAAAGTTAATTAAAGAAAGAATCATTTGATGAATTTTCTAATAGTCGATGTATCGTATTTTAACTTTTGGAGATATTATGCCACTAAATTATGGTATACACGCTCCCATGAAGATGAAATCATTGAACCTGGATATGACTGGAGTCAAAATACTGTTTTTATGGCAAAATACAAAAAAATGTATTTTCAAACCTTAAAAAAATATATTAAAAAATTTAAACCACATAAAATTGTTCTCGCCAGAGATTGTCCTCGTAAGCAAATATGGAGAATGAATTTCTATCCTGAATATAAAGGTACCAGAGATGAAATTTATAAAAAGAACAAATTTATGGGAGGAATAATATTTAAATGGACATATGAAAATATTATTCCTGAATTACTAAAAGATGATATTTTCCAGCAGATTAAAATCGATAACGCCGAAGCAGATGACATTATCCACTTTTGCTGTGAAAAAGTTCGTAAAAATCCAGATAATATAATCAGTATTATCTCAAGTGATCATGATCTATTACAAATTATAGATAGCAGTTTCAATATAAAACTATACCAAGGTAATCTAAAAACTTATAATAACAAGGCGAAGGGTAATGCGGATATTTCAAATTTTATCAAAGCTATGATAGGAGATAGTTCTGATAATATTCCCAAAGTATTTAATGGAGTCGCTGAACGAACTGCGGTAAAACTATACAATGACTCAGATATGTTATTAGAAAAATTTAGAAAAAATAAAGGTTCATTTGAAAAATATGTAATTAATAGACTATTGGTGGATTTTAAATATATTCCTATAGAACTGAGTCAGGAATTAGATAAAGTATTTAAGATATAGAACAACAATCCATATTACCTCTTGAATATCCTGAGCATAGATCACGTTTTTTATTACCTTCTTTTACTAACGAATGGGTGCGTATGCCAGGATATGATTCATGTTTAGGACCAGTTTTATATTTAGTATAAATTTTAGATACCATATCATCTACCGCTTCACTCATTGAATTATCTCTATAAGTTGTAAATCTATATTTTATATTTCTCTCTTCGCAAAATTTAGTAATATCTTCATAAAATATAGCATATTTATTTTGCATATCTTTTTTATTACATAACAACGTATATTCAGGTTTTTCAGCAGGTCCATATGTATCTATCTCTTTTATCCAAAATTTAAGGTCTTCTAATGTAGCTCTTCTTGTTAAATCACATACTAAAAATACCCCAGCAACATCTCTATAATACGACTTGATTATACTTCTAAATGATTCTTGGCCAGCAGTATCCCATATATGTATCTTGAATTTTTTATTTTTAAGAAGAGCATTTTCATGATGTTCATCGTATGTCAATATTTTAGAAAAAAATTCCACACCTATGGTTGTATCATAATATGGCGTTGTTACATTTTCAACATATTTACGGCACAATGAAGTTTTTCCTGTTCCGGCATTTCCAATAATGATTAGTTTAAATAGATAGTCATATGGATAACTCATTAATATAAATTAATATTTAAATTTATATACACACTCTTTATATTTAAATTTACTATACCTTTTATAATTAAATTATCTTAATTTATAATATAAATGAATTTTAACTATATTATTAATCCTGAAACTGGAAGAAAAGTAAGTATTCATGGTAAAACAGGTAAGAAAGTATTAAAAACCTATAGTCAATTAGCAGGGTCTTCAAAATGCACTGAATTTCATAGCCAACCAATAAGGTGTAATGCTCATTCAGAAGATGAAATAAATTGTGTATATACTGCTGGTAAAGTTAAAGGTGAAGTAGGACAATGTAAAAAATCATCATCTAGAGATATAGAAAAATCACGTAAATCCGCCAGAACACGAGACTCTCTTGTTAAACAATTCGAAGATGATGCCGGTAATAGACTACTTAAATCATGGAAAAGTAAAAAATTTAATAGAACTGTAAAAAGCGCTATAACTAATGATGAAAAACGTAAGATAGAAGAAGAAGAAAAAAATAACGAATTACTTAAGGAAGAAGCTCTTAAAAAAATTAAAAATTGTGCCAATTGTGCTATGTCTATTAGTAACTATTCACAATGGAATGATAACGATTGTGATACATGTGAAAACGAAAAAGAGCTATTTGGCGACGATGCTATGTATTTCAGACTGAGAAAATCAGAATTAAAAAATTTTAGTGAAAAAATATACCCTATGTTATATGAAATGGCAGGTTCAGATGGTGATATGTTAGATAGATTTATTAATGATAATTATGTGAATGATGTGTATGGTCAAGAAAACTTTGATGATTTCAAGGCTAGCTTTATAAAAGATGGTAATAAAAGCTTCATGAAATTCTATAAAAAAGTATTAGATTTACATAAACTATATAGCAAAAAAGTTGCTAATATTAAAGATCTACAGGAATCTATTAATGTGGAGGTATATGTTAATTTAGACGATGAAAGTATGTATTATCATAATTTCGATTCAGGTCTTTCAACATATGATATCAAAGACATCGTGTCTAATTATTGTAGTTCTGCTAAAAATGCTGGTGAATGTTGTCGAATTGAAAAATGTAGATGGAATGGTGAAATCACAAGATGTGATAAAAAAAAAGGCTGTAAAAATGTTTATTCAGATTCTATAGTAAATAAAGGATGTAATACAAGTGATAAAGTAAGCAGAAATAAAACATATAGAAGTAGTACCAAAGGTACATGTATTTTTTAATTATAAAATTTGATGATAATTCTTTTTATCATAAAATTTACATTCACAATACAAACATGTATCTAAGAAGTTTCTCACCTAAACGCGGACGATTTATCTGGTTCGATATTGAAACAACTGGTTTCAATCAATTTCATAATGATATCATCGAAATAGCAGCAGTTGATAATCTAGGTAATACTTTTAATCAACTAATTAATATTGGAGATAAAAAATTACCTAAAAAAATAAAAGAGATTACGAATATATCCGATGAAATGTTGAAAGACAAACCTTCTATTGAAACGGTTCTTCATGATTTTAACGATTATTTAAATATTGAATCAACTAAAATACGCTATCTTATTGGTCATAATTCTTATAATTTTGATATCCCATTTGTTAAATGTAAATTTACTCAACATAATATTAAATTTCCTTCAAAAATTAGGGAAATGGATACTCTGAAGATGGCACAATTACTTATGCCCCAAGAGTGGTCTCATAGTCTAGCAAACCTTTGTAAGTTATTTGGCATTGATAATAATAATGCTCATAGAGCGTTAAGCGATGTTTATGCTACCAAAATTCTATATCAACAACTATGTATTATTTATAAATCTAAGTATAAAAAAATTAGCCCTATTACTATCATAAATAAGACTAGTTTTTAGTTAATATATTTTTAAGCCACCTTAATTGTTCCGAAGTAATATAATATACCTTCTCTTTTTGTAGATCTTTATAATTTGTATTAGAACCCCATGAATAGAGTATATCTCCTAAATCAATCCATTTTTTTCCGAATTCGGATGTATTTAATGAAAGTTCTAATGATATACATTGTTCATTAGTAAGTTCAATTGAGTCTTCGCCATACGATAATGTCAAATTCATATCTTATACTTGATAGTATGAAAATTACTTTTATATATTTTAAAATCATTTAAGTATAACCTATAAAATTTATTAATAGTAATGAAATTTACAATTTTTATAATATATTTTTTATGTATATTTCAAGTCGTATTTTCGGATAATATATATTGTTCTGGACATGATGCATGTAAAAATAGAGAATGGAATGGTGAATATAATATTTATTGTGGCGGAACAAATAGTGAAAGAACTTGTAAATCTACAAAACTCAATTGTTTAAAAGACAAAACATGTTATATTGAAACTAGAGGAAGCGGACATGACGCATATCAATATAGCACTGTAAATTCCAAAGAAGCAAAATCTTTTAAGCTTAAATGTGGTGCTTCCGGCTTAAGAGATTGTAAATCAATAACTATATGGTGTCCTCAAATTTCTGGTTCCTCATGCGAATGTATTAGCTGTCCTTCTACAGTTACTTTCAAATGTGTTAAAGATATAAGCTGTTCATCTGTATCGAATGCCCAAATTGAATATGTAATGCCTGATAAATACGTTATACCTGATAGTATTTGGTATAAAGATACATCGCATACAGGAAAAAGACCCGACTGTCCGTTTTCTAATGTGCAAAACAAAAATAACTATTTATGGAATACCCTAGATATATGTAAAGAGAAGTGCATAAATGAATACACTGGTAAGTGTAATGTAGTATCGAGATTTGGCAGCTCCTCTAAATCTAATACTGAACCATATCATTGTAGGTTTTATGAATGTCCTAATCCTAACAATTTTACTTGGATTGATCAAGTTCAATGGGGTAATTATGCTAACGAATGTGATTCTTATATATTACCTATTAGGCATTATATATTTCAAAATCATTATATAAATTTGACTAGATACATAAATACAACCAGATATATAAATAAAACCCGCTATTTAAATATAACGAAAGAGATCCTCCGATATATAGATATTGAAAAAGTTATAGTCAACAATATATATAATAATGTTACTCTTTACAATAATGTTACTAGAGAAATAATAAAAATTATAAACAAATACCACATAGTTAATAAAACAAATGTTAAAAATATAACTAGTTTTGTAATAAAAACAGTGTTGGAATATAAATACAATATCACTAATATTGATAATATAACTAATTATATAAAATATAATTGGGAAAATAGGACACGATGGATTAATAAGACAAATTGGGTAAGTAAGACACGATGGATTAATAAGACAAATTTGATTGATAAGGTATCATGCATAAATCGAACAAAATGGATAGACGAGACATTGTATACCAATAGGACAAATTGGATAAATAAGACATTGTATATTAATAGGACAAATTGGATTAGTAAAACAAGATGGATTAATAAGACACGATGGATTAACAATACAAAATATAAATGTAATAAAACCAATATAACTAATAATATATTAGTTAATACCCTTATTGAAGGAACAAACATATCAGGTAATAAATACATAGTTCCTTCTCATGATTATAATACTAATTATAAAAGTGTTTGTAATTGTAGTAATATATCAGATAATTCATCTAAAATGTCACCAATTTTACAGATAATTGTTTATATTTCATTTACTATAACAGGAGTTTCAGTAATTACGGTTATATTAGTATTTCTTAACAAAATGTTTTCATGGTGTATAAAAGATATAATATCAGAATATATAGATGAAACCTGTTGTTGTGGATATCTCGAAACAATTAAAACCATATGCGATGTATGCGGTTGTTGTATAGATTGTTGTCGTGCGATGAAAGAAGATGAAACAAATACAGAAATAGAATCTGAAGACGATAAAAATAATCTTGAAATGGCTCCCCACATTGTAACAGCGTCGCCGGTAGATTATGATTTTAGTGAAAATAAAATATCTCAATATCTAGAAATGGGAGCTAATATTACAGACGAAACTGTTACAACTCCTGGCGGAACAGTTATCAGAAGAAGAAGAATGCAGATTTAACAACTCATTGTAGTATTAATATATTGACAAGAAGACAACAAAATATCAATATAAACTAATTCCTTAAAAGCTTCAATGCCTAAACTTCCCTCTTTATTTTTAGTAAATGTATGTATACTAATATTATTTGTTTGATAGATATCAGGTAATTTAATCTTATGTCTATCTTTTTCATAACACATGATTGTTACATCTAAGTATTCACTTATATCATAGTTTTCGAGTTTTCTTTTCTGCTGAATAGCTGCTAATATTTGCTTTTCAATATATAATTCTTTTACTAACTCATTAATTTCTGTGTCAAATTGAAGAACTATTCTTGATTGTCCTATGGTGATTTGATTTTTCTTATCAAAATATTTTTTATTAATGCTTACTTTTCTTGTAATATGGTCTCCTATTGCTGGAGAAATTTCAATACCTTTGTCTGATAAATATACATTTTCTAGTTTATTATTATTCGCATCACTTGCCATTTTGAGTAAGCATTTTGCACCAAAATCAAATTTGTAATCTTTAAAATTAGGGATAAATTTATCAATTTTGAAAAGGTCATCCAGTAGTTTATATTCGATTTGTAAAATATTACCCTCATTTTTCATATAACTAATAATAGTTTCATCTACTATATTAGAGTCTGTTAGATTAGGATCTATAAGAATTGTCATTTTTTTAATAGGTATTTTACCTGTAATATTGTGTTTTGTCCTATATTTACGAATATAGTCAATAATATCAATCATAACCTCAAATTTATCAATAATATTACTATCATAATCAATTGGAGTTATTATATCCTTAAAATACTTATTATGCACACTATCATTATATCCAATACTTGTATTTATATATTCAGCTATAAATGGTGTAAAACTTGCCAGAATTATTGATAGATTTTTAAGAACAGTGTGTAATGTAATAATTGCTTGTCTATCTGAATTTCTGAACCTATCTCTATTCATTCTAATGTATGAATTATTTAGATTATCTACATATCTCATTACCATATCACCAATATTTTTCAATTCATAAATATCCATTTTATCTTTTATGTTTAGATATAATTTATATGTTAGACTTTTGATCCAAATATCAGATATATTTTGCTTAAATATGCTATCATCTATGTCTATCTCTTCGAAAGTTATTAATTTCTTTTTAATGGCAAGATTTAGATATTCTTTATAGAAATTACATGAATTATATAGTCCATTTATTACATTATTACTTATACTTCTTACTTCTGTATCTTTAAAACATAATGAATTACCATAAGAAGCTCCGCTAAACAGTAAATAGTATCTAAGACTGTCACCTCCATATTTCTGAATAATATCATTTGGATCTGGATAATTACTCAATCTTTTAGACATCTTTTTACCATCTTCTGCTAATACCAGTCCATTTACAATAACATTTTTGTATGGAGCCTTGTCGTCCAGAATTGTGGATATAACCAAAAGGGTATAAAACCATCCTCTTGTTTGGTCTAGACCCTCGCATATAAATTCAGCAGGAATAAGTTTTGAATCAATATTTCCATCCTTAGCATATGGCATAGAACCACTTTCAAACCAACAATCCATGACATCTTCAATTCTTTTGTATTTTTTTCCATCTTTAACTATTGTTATGCTATCAATAGTTTCTCTATGTAGATCATTTGGAGTAATACCTGTATATTCTTTTAATTCAGCTATACTTCCAATTACAATAATATCATTACTATCCTCCTCATTTACCCATATAGGAATAGGACAACCCCAATAACGTTTTCTGGAAAAATTCCAATCCTTAGCATTTTCAAGCCAATTATTAAAACGCTCTTTACCTATACTTTCTGGAACCCAATTAACTTCAGAGTTATTTTTTACTAATTTGTCGCTTATACTTGATACATTAATAAACCATGAATCAACAGCTCTATACATAAGCTTGGTATCACTCCGCCAACAATATGGGTATGAATGAACAATACTTTCTTTCTTAAACAGAACACCTGCATTCTTTAACACATCACATATTGAGTTATTAGTATCAAATACAATTTCGCCTTCGAACTCCGGCACTTCTTTAGTAAATCTACCATTACAATCTACAGGTAGAAACAGGTTTGAAAAGTCTTTAGTAAGAACATTCTCAGCGATACATAGATTAAAATCATCCTCGCCAAATGATGGAGCAATATGAACAATTCCGGTTCCTTTTTCCTCATTAACAAAATCACCATGTAGAATTCGGAACTCATCTATCTTATTATTATAACTGAATACGGGTATATATTTTTCACCTACAAGTATATCACCCGACAATGTAAATAATACTATATTTTCGTCAGATTTGAAGTTATTTTGAAAATAACTATTACTTGTAATATATATGTTATCATCCGTAATACTTTTAAAAAGGACATAAATAATATTTTTATTAACAGCTAAACATGTATTACTTGGAAGTGTCCAAGGAGTTGTAGTCCATACAAGAATATGTGAATCAAAATTAGCTAACATTGATTTATTTGATTTAAGTTTAAACATTACTGTCGCACATGTATCGGATGTGTCCTTATAATTACTGGATGCTTCAAAATTTGATAGTGGAGTTCCTAGTGAGATTGAATAAGGCATTACCCTAAAACCTCTATATACAAAGTCTTTATCATATATTCGTTTGAATACATTCCATACACATTCCATATAACCATTACTCATTGTTTTATAATCATTTTCAAAATCAATCCATCTTCCTATCTTCTTTGCCATGTCCTTCCATTGATCTACACATTCGAATACCATACTTCGACATTTTTCATTGTAATTTTTGATTCCAAAATCAATGATTTGATCTTTACTTTTAATACCAAATCTATCTTCCATCTTATTCTCAATAGGTAATCCATGACAATCCCACCCAGCATTTCTGGGAACATTAAATCCAGACATAATCTTCCATCTACATACAGAATCCTTAATTATTCCATTAAGAATATGACCATAATGTGGATTTCCTGTAGCAAAAGGTGGTCCTTCATAAAATACAAATTTATTATCTATGTTAGAATTATTTTGTTTATCAAATGATTCTTTCCAATTTTTAAGTGAATCATCAATGATTTCTGAATTACTAGTGCTCATAACAATCTTTTAAGATTTCAAGTACTTAAAAAATATTTATCAAATTTAAAAATTATTATTGGTTAAAATAGACTTGATATTTTTTCCCATAAAGTTTTAGGAGTTTTTTTTGATTGCTCCATTTTATATAATTTCTCTAGTTTTTTATATTTATTTGATAATTTATTCATCATCTCATCTCTAGTATTCAATTCAAGATACATATTTTCTAATTTTTTACCCACCATTTGAACAGCATTATCGCATTCATAATTAGAATTTAAGTCAATATCATAAAGACCATCTTCGCTTTGATTATTCATTATATAATTCTCATTAACACTATCACTTAGATTATTAGTTTTTTTATTTAATTTATTTCTCAATTCTGTCAATTCTTTATCTTTTTTATCCAACTCATCCTTATATTTATTTTCAATTTCAGTCTTATTAACAATAACATTAGTCTCTAATTCTTTCTTCAATATCTCTAATTCCTTATCTTTTTCATTTAACTGCATCTTTAGTAATTCATTTTTATTTACCTTTTCATCCTCGGAATTCTTAAGTGCTATTAGTAATTTCTCATTTTGAAATTTTATATCATTTTCCAATTTTAAACGCTGCCTATCCACATATTCTATATAATATTTTTTAATTAAATTAGCAGCATATGTTCTACGTTTCAAAATTAATAGTCTAGTATGATATAACTTTTTGGCACAATATACTTTATAATTACTCTGAATAGTGATAACAGCATTCAATACAGATTTATAATATTTATTAGCAATGTATCTTCTTATATATGACTGTATTACAATCGCTCGCTTATTACCTATATACGATCTAAATTTATTACGCATTAAAACCATTCTAACAAACGCTTGAAGTTTTATAATGTTTTTCCTGGTTTTAATAAACTTTTGTCTATAAAACCAAGTTTGTATACGTCTAGTTATTTTAGTTGCTAATAATTTTTGAATATTAAAATCTTCTTCTGTTAGTAAATCATATACGTCACGCTTCATAAAAATTTTAGATTTTCCAAAACTATACTTAGTTTCTTGAATATTATTTTTATTAAGAACTTGATTTATATCAATATTACTACCATAAATATATTTGAACTCATTATCTAATGAATCTATCCTAATTTTGACAGGATAACCTTTTAATACCAGTTTTATACCTTCTATAACACCACTATATAATAATTGGTCATGAATTTTTTCATAATCAAATGAATCTGATACATTATTATCATTTGGCTTGATACATCTCACAAATGAGCAATTGCACTGATCTAGTTGTTTTTGGAGTTTATTGAGTTGATTTACAAACATTTGTAAATTAGTTTTAATTTTTCTATTTTTACTTTTAATTCTGTTTTTAAGTATATAGTTATCCACAGTGTACATAACTTCTCCAGCATAATGATTTATTGAAAATCTATTATGAACAACATCTTTATTTCTAATAGTCAGTTTATCATTTTTAGATAATTGTTTATTAATATTTGAATAAATATTCTTATCCGTTCCTGAACTTAGAATACTTTGTTCGTTTATTATACCAAATAAGCATAGTTTTGAATGAAAAAGACTAAGTATATCTTTATTAGAATTATATTCAATATAATTCCAGTTAATACCTTCTTTTTCATATTCTACTTGCTCGTTTTCAAGAACATTTTTATTGTATATATTCTGCAAGATTTCATTAGTATAATTAATACATAATTGTTCGTATCCATTTTGTTGAAATATTTCAAAACCAAATATATCTAATATAGATACATATTTATCAGAAACCACACCTAATTTATTATTAATTTTCTCAATTATAAAATCAAATAACTCTGAATATATGTCTTCCGAATATGATTTAATAACTACCTCAATATCAGGATATTCTAATAATTTAATTATCTCCTCATTTGCGATTGTAAAAATTTTTTTAGTAAATGAATCTAGTAATTTGTTAGGAGTAGTATCTAAAAATACTAAATCTGTTTCTAATTTATTTACAATGTCTATCATAGATTGTCTATCATAAATATTACTTAATTCAAGTATCAATTTTATAGTATAAAATATCCTATCTTTCTCAATATTAGTAAATTCAAAATCATCCAATATACTTAATAACTGATTAGGAGATAGGAATTCTTGTATTTCTTCATCATCTGTTACTGATATAAGTTTATAGTTATCTCCAAATTTGTATTTTTCTAACAAATGAGATTTATAAAAATAGAATATATGATATGATTTTTCTAAATTACTATATGAAGTTATCCTTGATTTTTCTAGGAGATAGTTTTCGATATTTGCTCCTATAATTTTATTATCATCATTGGTGAATAATTTAATAAATTTACCAAATCTACTACTATTATTATTTTTAATAGTCTTGGCGTTTCCAAAACATTCTATTATATGATTACAACTAATGATGTTATTAGATATACTATCATCGGAACCATAATTTTGTGATAGATATTTTAGTATATACTTTGTGTTTTCAGTTTTACCAGAACCCGATTCACCTGATACAAGAATTGCTTGGTTTTTATTATTTAAGTTTTTATAGGCGGATTCTGCTACTGAATAAATATGCGGATATTCTATATCGATGTTACTAATTGAATCATATAATTTATTTATTGTTTTAAATGGATTTATAGATACTAAAACTTTGCCATTATAGGTATATATTTTATCTTCAGCGTATCGCTGATTCAAAACGTTCATAATGGTAGGAATATTTATAATTTTTAATTTTGATAAATTATAAATTGAGAAATTATCTTTTTCGTTATATAGTTCAAACTCATCATCTTGTGACAATTGGGTCTTTTTCACAAGATCGTACTTAGATGGATTCACCTTCTTCCATACAAAATGATTATCCATATTTAATATGATATTATATATTTAAAACTTATATATATTTAAATAGTAGATGGATTGGATTAATACAATTAAATCTACCATAAAAGATTTTAGTTGGGAGTTATGTCATACGCTTATAAATTATTTATTTGGTCTTACTATTAAGAAAGAGCTTAAAATAAATCCCAACTGTTATATTTTTTTAAAAACTAAAAATAATAGATTAATAACCAGTACTGAGTATGTTAAGTATAGTGATACTGAATTATTTGATTATTTAGAATGTAAGAAGGTATTTGCACATATTAATAGAAGTTTGATTCCTACCATAAAAATAGATCAAGTGAATATATCTCCTAAACTAACAAATATTTTTAAAAATACTACCCCACCGCCCATATTTAGGTCATGGCTTAATGGTTGCTGGAATACAAATAAATCTATTTTCAGATTAGAAAATATTATAAGTTATTTATTGACAAATAGTAAAATATATATAAAAACTCTCAATATTAATTTTAATAATTTTATTTTAGAAATAAGGGGGATTAGAGGAACTAAAAATAAAGATGAAATAAATATTCAAATAAATAAAATAAGAATCATTCATTTAAATACCTTTATAGGTAAATGTAAAAATATTAAATTAACCTATTACTTGACTCAAAACCGTGCTAGTAGTTTTGTGGATAAAATGGTAATACATTTATTAGAAAAATCAATAAGAAATAAGTTGATAGAAGAACTAAAAGATTTATTGGAATTATTCCCAAAAAGTGAAAATAAAATGAATTTTAAATTTCTAGTAAATGAAACAAAGGTTGTTTTGGAAGTAGGAAATACTGTAACTATAAACACCACTAATTTAAATTTTGAAAAAGATAGAATTAATATACCTTATTTAAATGCTAAAATATGGAAAAAAGATATATTATGGGCTAATAACGTAATAATACCTATAAATGGATTAAGTCCTGTAATTGAGAGTATAAGAATTAGATTATTTAAATCTACATGTGATAAAATATATAAAACTTTGATAGTTTTCAAAAAACAGCTATATTCACGTAAGAAACAAAAAACAAAAACGAATAAATATAAATCAATGTCATATGAACACAAACTAATCGTAAAAAATTATTTTAACACTAGTTCAGGAATTGACGATTCAGTATTAAGCGATTGTGATTCAAGTATTTATTCAGATGATTTCGAATACGAATATATGGATGGATTTCTAGTTCCCGAAAAAGAAATTAAGCTACTTATAAATGAGCTAGAGATATCATTTGAACCTAATAATGGTAAATTTCAATTCACTGATTTTTCATATGAAAAAGTAGATAATGAGATAGTAATTAATACAAAACGGTGGCTATTTCATAAAGATAATATACGTCTAATTGATAGAATAGATAAAAACGAAGACCTATTTTCTGTTATAATTGGTAATTCATCACTAAAAATATTACCACATAAGGTATATTTAAACCTAGATATTGATATTTTTTCAAGTTGCTTTAGTATTCTAATAAAGAATATTGGAAGATTATGTGAAATATGGAGTAAAAGTAATAATACCCATCAAGTTAATTACGTATTTGAAAAAGTATATATAGGCTCATTCTTTGGAGTATTTTCATATAGTCAAAATAAATTCAGTATTGAAAACCTAATAGAGGGTAATTTAATAGAAGTATTAAATCTTGTAGGTATAAATAATCTACAATTATTGTTAGAAGATATAAATATAATGTATCCTAAGGATTGGATATCAATTTCAAGAGTAATTCTAAATAAATATTTACAGTCATTTAAGGATAAAAATTTAAAAAACATTCTTAAGAAAACACCTATTTCTAATCTTAAAAATGTTGTATCATTAAAAAGTAATTTTGAATATTATACTAACAAAATTATAAATACTATTAAGTAGAATAGTAATTCATTGAAATTTTATTAATAACCCCTTGGGTATAATCGTATATATTATCTCTATTCATAATTTTTGTATAGAGATCGTTAGCATTTTCGGCAAGTTTTTTTGAAATTTCATCATTTTTTTGTAAGTATTGAATTGTCCCTATTAAGTTTGCTTTAACAGATGATATTTCAACCATATTAGCAGTTTCTAAATTATTTTTTCGTGGATTAAAAGGAACTAATTGATTACTAAACCATACATAGTAATCTCCTCTGCTTTTTACTTTTATTATACATGAATGTAAAGATAATTCTTTTCCCAATCTATAAGCAGATACATGACCATCAATATGAATAATATATTTATATGATGATTGTTCATTCATTGGTATTCTCTCAACTGTGCTATCTAATCCAGCATCTTTATATTTAAAAAATGAAACAGGTCCGTCAGATATCTTTTTATCTCTCAAATTAAACCCTGTTAAACCAGCATCCATTATAGAGTTATTACCCATAGATTTTAATTGATTTGATATAAGACTTACTGCTATTCTATCATTATTATGAGGCGTAACACCACAACCAGTCGCACTTCCTCTGAAAACTGCTATTGGATATTTTTGATCCCAAGATTCTACAATATCGCTTACATTCATGTTTTGACAACTTGTAGGATAATATTTACCTGTAATATCTCTCCAATCAGCATATATAGGAATTAATACATCTGAAAATTGGTTATTCTTACAGTATCCAACTATAGGAATATAAGTTTCATGTGAAAATTCTTCTTCAAGTGGATGTTGATATCCATTAAATATATGATTATAAGGCTCTGTTCTATTTTTAGTTATAACTGGATTATCTCTTCGATTATAAAAAAATATACTATCATTAACTTCTCTATTAGCGCAAGTTTCATTTAACATTTCCAACATTTCACTCCAGCCCATATCGCCAACAGTAGTATCTTCCCAAGTTCCTAATATGCAGTTATTAGCCCCCCAAGTATTTACGTTTTTATTAAGTGAATCTCTAATATAAGGTTTCCTATCTACTTCATATTCATCGATATTACTTATACCATCGCTAAAATTAATGAAACTTGACCAGTTATTTACATAATTAAGATTATGAAATGGGACAAAGTATTTAACTTTATTGTCTTTTATTAAAACAAATACACCTAGTCTAATCTTATAAAACATATAATTGAAAGTATTTATAATAGTGTCCTTTGTAAATCTACCTTGATAAATATCATCTGTTAATTTCATTCTTTCATCTATATCAATCTTCTTTTGAAAACTATCCAAATCAATTGTATCTAATAACTTTTTAAAAATTAGTGGATTAGTTATATATGGAAATTGTTTTTTATTTTGGTCACATTCGTTATAACTATCGTAACTTGTAACATAATTTTTAATATTAAATATATAGTCTAGTTCTTGGCCTGTAATAGCATCTTTAATCTCGAAAATATCTGTGGAATCTTTTGATTCAGAACTTTGAAATAAATCTGGTCTAAGAGCTACTTCGTCAAGTGTAGGTTTTATAATTTCATAATCCAAATTAACTAATAATGATGTAAAATTACTACCTTCATTAATAGTATCTAAGATAGTATAAAAATTATCTACACTCTGAACAAGTCCATTAGTTCTCCAATTTAAGGAATGCTGCGCCGCCTGATCTCTTCTTATAATATTATCTAATTCAAGAGCATTACTTTTTAACATTTTTCGTTTAACATCCACCGATTTTATTTCTTCTAAATCCCTATAGGATTCCTCTATTCTAAATTTTTTTAAATTGGTATACAATCCCATACTTTCTAATCTACGTTTAATTTCATCATCTTCTCCTCCCCATCCCCAATAATCGTTGGGAAAACCATTAATACTCGCAAATACCTGTTTACCAATAAGTGTTACTCCACCTATATAATCGGTACCTGTATATCTATCCCATCCACCAGCAAAATGTATGATATCATTTTGACTGTATTTGGTAGAATATATATTAATCATATTATCATTAGGTAATAAATCTACATCATGGAAAATATATGCATCATATCCGGGGTCATTTAAATAGCCTGCGTTTAAAAGTGCGCCTCTATTAAATCTATTACCATCCTGTGATTGTTCGACTATAGTTATTTTAATATTCGCATCAATACCATCCGATTTAAATTTCTGAACCACCAAAGGTAAAAAATAGCTTATCATGTATTCTTTAAATTCTCTTAAATGTTCACTTCTATTTTGATTTGCCTTAGATTTTAAAACAAGATTATCTCTGAAAGGAACTATAATATTTACAGAATAATTGGATAGTTCTTGTTTAATAGTTGAAGCTTTAGATTCGGTATCTTCAGTTGTTACCAGTAAACTTAATAAACTTGAACTTATTTCTGACGACAGAACACCTTGAGAACTGGTATCTCTTGGAGTTTTTCGTTTTATTTTAAATCTTCGTTTTGGTTTATTATCTTGGGAACTATCAGATACAGACGATGACACACTTACGTGTGTTTTCTTTCTTCTAATCTTGAGGTTTTTTTTAACTGTAATATCTGGATTAGTACTCATTTTATATTATACAATTATTATTTTTAATAATTATATTATATTTAGTATTTGTCAAAAGCAGTTTTTTCACTTTGATACATATTTACCCTAGGTTTTCCATAAATATACGGAGGAATATTAGGCTTTTTAAAGGGATCGTATGCTAACTGATAGGCTTTTTGATTCACTTTTTTATGCTGAGGACATAATTCAAACGATCTTTCTTCGCATAAGCATGGAGATACAGGTATGAAATTATTAGTGCATTGTTTATAAGACGACATTGGACAATAATCAGGTTTTTCTCCTAAACATACGTCTGCTCTTGGTGTTTTATTAAATGTAGTTTTTTTTCTGAACAGCATATTTTTTATTAATGGACCATTTATTATCAAAAAACTGACTGGGAGAGCTATAATAATTAATTCGTTCATTTATAACATAGATACATATTTTCTTTTAAGTATAAAGATTTGATTAATTATTTTAATTTAAAAACCTCTTTACATATTATATTACAATGAATACAATGTTACGAGTAAAAAAAAGAAATGGTGAATTGGAACAAGTATCGTTTGATAAGGTTACAAATAGATTAAAAGCTCTTGCTGAAATGGAACCCAAACTTACACATGTTAATTATTTTGAAATCGCTCAAAAAGTTGTAACCCGTATTTATGATATGGTAGCTACTCATGAACTTGATGACCTAGCAGCCGAACAATGCACTCAAAAAGGAGTAGAACATTTGGAATACAATGCGCTGGCATCTAGAATTGCGATATCAAATAATCATAAACGAACATCTCCATCATTTTCAGAAACAATGACAACAATGTATAATAATAATGACCAACTAGGCAAGCATTGTCCTCTTATTGGTAAAGAAGTATATGAATTTGTTATTGCCAACAAAAATAAACTTAATGATACGATTGATTACAGCAAAGACTTTAATTTTGATTATTTTGCTCTTAAAACTCTGGAAAAAGCTTACTTAATCAAAGTTAATGGTCAAATAGTTGAAAGAATCCAAGATATGATTATGAGAGTATCTATCGGATTACATGTAGATAATTTAAAGGACGCTCTTGAAACTTATGAACTTATATCGGATAAGTATTTCACGCATGCGACGCCAACATTATTCCATTCAGGAACTCCTCGTCCACAATTACTTAGTTGCTTTTTATTAGGTGTAGGTGATAGTGTGACTGGTATGTATAAGGCCTTAGCAGATTGTGCTCAAATATCTAAATGGGCAGGAGGCATCGGGTTACATTTACATGATATTAGAGGTGAAAATGCTCTTATCAGAAGCACGAATGGGAAATCTAATGGATTAGTTCCACTTCTTAGAGTATTTAATGATGTTGCTAGACATATTAATCAATCTGGTAAACGAAATGGTTCATTCGCAATGTATCTTGAACCATGGCATCCTGATATATTTGGTTTTCTTGAAGCAAAAAAGAATCATGGTGATGAAAATGCCAGAGCCAGGGATTTATTCTATGCAGTATGGTTATCGGATATTTTTATGGAAAGAGTTAAGACAAATGGAGATTGGAGTTTATTATGTCCCGACACATGTAAAGGTCTTACTGATTGTTATGGTGAAGATTTTAATAAACTATACCTCGAATACGAATCAAAACCAGAATACGTAAAAAAGGTTGTAAAAGCGCAAGATATTTGGAAAGAAATACTTTCGGCGCAAATGGAAACAGGAACTCCTTATATTTGTTACAAAGATGCGTGTAATCTTAAATCGAATCAAAAAAATTTAGGAACTATTAAGAGTTCAAATCTATGTACTGAAATTATAGAATATTCAGACACTGAAGAATATGCATGTTGTACATTAGCGTCTCTGAGTCTTAGTTCTTTTGTAAAACCATTTGATGCGGATAAACTTAAAAATATAGTTATATATTCTAAATCAGATTGTAAATTTTGTAATTATTCAAAAAAACTAATGGAATCTCATGGTTTAGATTATAAGGAGATTAATCTGGATAACGACGATGAACGAGCAAAATTCTTCGAAAAAATAAATATAGATAAAGACGAGGAATCTAAATTAAATACTGTCCCTCAAATTTATGTATCTGAAAATCGTATTGGAGGTTTTACAGAATTGTATAAATATTTTAAACCTACATTTGATTTCAAAGAATTGATGGAAGTAACTAATAGAGTTACTAAAAATCTGGATAAGGTTGTAGATATTAACTTCTATCCAGTTATAGAGACAAAACGTTCAAATGTTAAACATCGACCATTAGGTATTGGAGTCCAAGGGTTAGCAGATGTATATGCTAAATTTAAATATGCGTTTGATTCTAAAGAAGCTGCTCAACTCAATAAAGAGATATTTGCCGCAATTTATTATGCGTCATGTACTACAAGTATGGAGATATCTAAATCTAGAGAAGTTCGTTTTGCGGAATTGATAAAAAATATGAGAGGTAGAGAAATTGATGAATTTTACGATCCAGAATTTAAAGGTCGTGGAGAAAAATTATATCATGAGTTAAAACCATGTTCATATGAACTTAAAAAGACTAAATACTTAGGAGCATACTCTACTTTTGAAGGTTCGCCTATGTCTGAAGGAAAATTTCAATTTGATCTATGGAATAAAGAACCTATTAAATCTATTGGAGATATAACATTTGATTGGGAAAATTTAAGAAAAAATATTATAACCCATGGTATTAGAAATTCATTATTATTAGCACCGATGCCCACAGCATCAACTAGTCAAATTTTAGGTAATAATGAATGTATAGAGCCATTTACTTCCAATATTTATTCAAGAGGAACATTAGCAGGACAATTTATGGTTGTGAATAAATATCTTCAAGATGATCTATTAAGAATAGGTGTTTGGAATAATGACATCAAAGATAAAATCATCATTAATAATGGCTCTGTTAAAAATATTGAAGAAATTCCCGATACTATTAAAGAAATTTATAAAACCGCATGGGACTTGTCAATGAAATCTTTAATAGATCAAGCGGCAGATAGAGGTATATATGTGTGTCAGTCTCAAAGTTTAAATCTTTGGCTACAAGACCCTTCTTTAGGTAAATTGTCATCTATGCATATGTATGCTCATTCAAAGGGATTAAAAACTGGCATATATTATCTAAGAAGAAGAGCTGTAGCAAATGCTCAGAAATTTACAATTGATCCCGAAAAAGAAAATGCATGTCTAAGTTGTAGTGCTTAATTAAATTTAAAATATTGATATTTAAAATATTTTAAATTTTTATATTATAATGTCTTCACCAATATTCAATGATTTAAGTTTGTTTCCAAATATGAAACAACTAACAAATAGAAAAAACAAATATACGATAAAATATACCAATACCGACGAAATAGAAGAGGCTATTTATCAAAAAAAACAAAGAAGATATCTTAAAAATCGCTCTGATTTTTTTAATAATCAATGTAGTAATAAACCTTGTAATGGTGAAATTGTTAAAATATATAATGTAGAATACTACGTTGAAACTTTTAATCCATTAAATGGAAAACATACATTAATAAATACTAGAAATTTTAATAGGCGTTATTTTGATCTTCAACTATATACATGGAATTATGTTAAACCAATGTTTAAAGATAAATTTAAAATGCCCCAACCTATATTTCCCAATATTAAAACGAATATGTTTTTAAAAACACCTTTACCGGCAATTGAACCTAGAAAACTAATTTTTGATATTGCTAAAGCACCGCTTAAGGAATTAAAAAGTCCTTTGACAATTACATTACCTAATTCACCTGTAATTTCACCAATTAGAATAAGCAAAATATCTGATACTAATACCTTTGATATAGAAGCTCAGGAATTTATTCCAGACCCATTCAAATTATTTGATTTTTCATTCGATAATATTGATACAGATAAATTAGATACACCTATAATCGAAAAAGATCTCGTAATTGAAGAACTAGATTTAGATTTAAATTTAGATATTATTGAAGAAAGTGAAAAAAATGAACATATTGATGATGACAAAGTTACAATTGGGAATTGTGTTAATTATGATTATTTTATGCCTGAAAGTATTAAAAACTGGGAAACACCTAAGAAATCATCACCACTTATTGTAGTTCATGAAAATAAATCTCTTTTGGAATCTATTATTGAAGAACCTAATGAAGATGAAGATGATAAAACAGAAGGAGGTGGCTACTGCACCATAATGTAAATTAAATTTGATAAATATTGTTATTTATAAAATTTAACACAATTATGTGATGTCCCATTCATTAAATAGATTTGGAGTATTTGCGAATGAAGAAGATATTGATCTTAATTCTTTTACAAATAATCCAAAACGTAAATATTCAAAATTACTTCGTAAAAAAACAGCTCAATTAATTAAAAATCCTAATGATAAACTTGTAAAAGAAATTGAAGAAATTAAGAAAAAACTTGATATGTTTACACCTAATACTTCTAATAAAATAAAAAAACCCAGATTTAAAAAAATAAAGGTTGATAAAGCTGCTGAATTTAAAAAAAGACGTGAAAAAGAAGAACGGGAACGTAAATATAGATATAATAATAAATATAAAAACTGGTATAAAAAAACTTATAAAGAAGCCATAGATATAGTTCTTCCAGACGATATATCTTCTTGGATGAATAATATAACTAAGGTTGAATATTATAAACTAATGAAAAAATATCATCCAGATAAAAATCCCAATATAGATACAAAGTTCTGTAAATTTATTACTAACTATTGGAATGAACATCAAAAAACTCTCTGAAAAATTTGATAAAATTCCCTTTTTATATAAAATCATTATACACTATCACCATGTTATCCAAGATTAGTAATACATTTGACGCATTTGCGGAAGATACCACTTTAAATAAGCATGGAGATAAACCAACTAAAAATCTTATACGTAAATATGAAAAAAAATATAGGAAGGCATATGCCATATATATGAAAAGTCGTAGTGATGAATCTTATAATAATATGGTAAAATATAAAAAGCTTATAGACAATGAAAAAGCTAATGAATCAATTGGTAAAAAAAGCTCAAAAAAACCTAAAACTATTAAACAGGGATCAACTTTTGACGATATTTTAAATGAATTTAATGATAAATATAGAGAATTAGATAATATTTCAAGAAATAAATTAAAAGAAAGTTTGGAATCTAATCAAAAACAAGCAATAGATAAACTAATAAATCGATCTAAAATCAAAGCAAAAAGACAACTCAATAATCAATTAGAAAAGTGGTCGGAATACTTGAGAAAAGACAAAGGTCTAATAGACTTAATTTGTGAAAGTGAGCTACCTCCATATGTAAATATATATTTGAGAAATCCACACCAATATGGAGCCATTAAAAAGTTTATTTCTGAAAATAAGGATGAATCAAGTGAAAAATATATGACAATAATTGAATCTGTTAAAATTAAGTTTGACATGTTTCTGGCTGAATGTTATCCAAAAAGAAAAATTATACGTAAATCACCTAAAAAACTAAAATAAAATATTAAATATTTATTTTATTTAGTATTCATTTTCATAACATAGATAATTAATATTAAGTGGAGTTTGCCGTCCAAGTCTTTGAGCTCTTCCAATTACTTGTTTTTCCAGGTCCTTGCTCATTCTATGAAAAATGACTATTTCATCTGTAAATTGTAGATTTAATCCCGCACCAAAATACTTAGCATTTAACAATAATACATTAAATTTTTTATCTCTAAATTCATCAATAATTTTAGTAATTGTATTAGAAGTACCTTTAATACCACTATATCTGATTTCATTATCTCGAAATAGTTTTTCAATTTTACTTAAACCCCCATCAAATTCAGAGAATACCATAAATCTCTTGGTCTTATCATTAACTAGTTCTAATAACTTATTCATCTTTGTAGGAAGCACATTATCATCTACTACTTTATCTTTATCACTACTATCATTTACTATAATATTTAGATTATTCATATCTACTTTTGCTCTGCACAGAGGACACTCTTTGTTTTTTGAAGTGCTTACTGCCATAGTAAGACATTCTAGACAAAAGGCATTATTACAACAAGATGTAATGCATGGACCTTCTACAGGCATTTTACATACCGGACAATCTTTTTCATTTACGTTAGATACTCTATCAGTAATACCTTTTATTTTATTATCTAGACTAACTTTTTGCCCAGTAAAATTATCAATAGATGACATAATGCTCTTAATATGACTCTTTACTTTAGATTTATTCTCCTTTAAATCTAAATATAATTCTTCATCAGTATGGGAATCAACCAATTCCAACTGTTCTAAGATAAGTGATAACTCCATTTGAGAATCTACCAATGCTGATTCTTTATCAAGTATTTTATTTTCAATACCATCTCTTTGCTTGATAAGCTTGTGAGTAACTTGTTCTACAAGATCTTCTTCACTTGCGGTATTACATCCCAATATAGAGATAGCTTTCTCCATATCACCAGCATTAAGCGCCTTAAGAGCTTCACTATCAATTGCGCTTGAAATTGCCAATAGATGTGGAGGAGTTAGACACTGAATGTATTCAACAATTGGTTCAGGTATCTTCATAGAGAAATCAACATAATTTAAATTATTCCTAACTATAGTAAAGAATGGTCTATAATCACTAACTTTCGTGGACCAACTCGAAAATCTGGCGAAACAATGTCTAATCATTTCTTTTAGAAATCCACTACCACCAATACCAGTAGAAATAACTTTATATTTACTAGTATCATAATCCCAGACTCTTTTACCTTTTGGATACGTAATATTATTTATAGAAGAGGTTATAAACCATGTTTGTTTAGCATATGCGAATGGAAAGGATGGAATCCTAATAGAATCTACTTCATCTACAAATACTCTTTGAAAATAGTAGTTTTGTAGTTGATTACTCCTTGAAACCGCAGAGACTTTACTAATATTAATTTTATTCCAATCTTCCCAATTTGTTTTATCAATAATACCCTTTAGTGTTTTTCGTAATTCTTCTATTTTTAAGAAAAGATAGTCTTTCACATCATCTTCTAGTTGGGCTTTACATGAGGTCTTATACATAAGTTCTCTTAATTCATTAGAGCATGCTGTAAATTTATCAGAGGAATTTTTTAGTGACTCTTTGGGGGATTGTTTTAATTTAAGTTCGTTAGGAAGTTCGTAAGTATCATTATCACATGATGGGTATCCTAAAGATCCATTAATTAATTTAATAAGTGGTTTATACATAGTCGATTTTACTAGTAATATTTGATTGTTATTACATACATTTAGAATACTATCTTTACTCTTACACATTTTAGTATAATCTTTTTTACCAGAAATACCAAATACTGTAAGATTTGTTTGAGTTTTAATATATCCCATCCATTGATTAAATACGTTATGTGGAATGATGATCAAATTAGTTTTGAGTTCTATTGCGTCACTAGAAGCACATAAACCATTATTGATTTTATATCCATTTCCAAGATGAAAATCCTTCTGATAGTTATATGTGCTATAGCTACTATATGAAGTATTACCATTACCTACTTTGGTGCTATCATCGTAATAAGTTTGAGGAGCAAATTTAGAAATTGGTGAATTAGCAATAAGAGATAATACACATAGAGATTTTCCACTGCCTACATTATCACATAGAAAATTGATGTTACATCCATCACTAAACCTATATTTACCATTTTCTCTTATAGTCATTTCATATAATGTTCGTTTTTGATGGGGTTTAAGTTTAATCTTAATATTCTTAGGTGTATCTAGCATATTACCCTGTGGAGAAATAGTACCATTGGTATTAATTTCTTTAAGAAGTGTTTCGATACCTATTTTTGCTTCTCTATTATTTAATAGATTTAGAATATTATTATTAGGATCTAGTTGTTCATAATATTCGCCATAATTGTTTTCTTTAAAAATATCATGTGTTATAAATTTACTCATTAATTCAGAATCTACAATATTTTCTAATTTTTGTTCGATAGACGAAGAAGACATTGGAATGGTTTGCTTTGAATTCATTGATTGGACAATCACAGTTATAAATATTTAATTTTAAAATATAAAGTATCAAATTTTTAATTTTATACAAGTATATAGTAAATAAATGGATAACCTTTCAGTTGAAATTCAAGATTCTCAAAATCCAATAGTTACACAAATAAACACAGAATTTAATTCAATACAAGATAATCAGCCAGTATTTATTCATAAAATTAATCCCGATAATACTATCCAGATAATAGATCTTAGTGAATGGAGTAATCAATATGGAACGTTTAAAGCTTCACTTGAAAATTCTAATACATATGACCCTAATGAAAATATATACTATGCTTATAATGGTAATACTAATCATGTTGAAATATTAAAAATGTCTGAAATAGATGATTATACACTTCCTACTATAATTTTTTTAGAATCATCTAAATATTATTATAATGTAAAAGTTGCATTTGAATATAAAACTGGCGATTATAACAATCCTATAGATTTAGAATTCAGAAATCTAAATTCGATACTAACAAATCCTGAAGATTATGAAGGAGAAATATATTTAAATAGGTTTCCAGAACCTAATGAATTCAGAGGAATACTGAGACAACTCACAGATACTGTTACTAATCAATTCACACAAGATAACTCAACCTTAAATGTCTTTATTAATAGTTATGTTAAAATTTTTTATGAAATATATAAAGTTGGAGAAGGTGAGTTACCTGATCAACTTGTTAAAACATTAGAAACATCTCTTATATTAATACCCCCACTAGAACAATCAGGAGATTCATCAAAAACCAAAATATATGGTATAGATTTAGGATATAATGAAAATGATGTGTCGAACGATAATGATGTAAAATGTCTAAAACGAACATCTCAGGTTAACATTATTAATGGTAATTATACATTAAATGGAGAAACAGACAAAAATAACTCCGTTTATGGTATTAATTCCGGACCCTATAGACTTACAGATATATCTATTAATCATCCTATGAGAATAATAAATAAGGATTTTCCACATGTTTCATATGTAGTAGATGATACAACTCCTATTGTTATAGATGTAACAAGAAGATTAGATCCAGGAAATTTTCCACCAGGTACTATAGATAATCTATATAAATTCAATGTTAATGGACAACCAATTTATATGTCAAATAGTAATCCAACTGTTCAAGTTTATAGATTTATGAGAAATAGAACTTATATCTTTAAAAAGCAATTTGTAGAGAATGATAACATGTATTTCTATATAAATTTAAACTCTAATTTTCAGATATTGACAGATAATAGTAGTATTTATATAAGAATTCCTGCTGATTTTAAGAATAATTCGGAAGATAAATTTAATTCTGGATTTGTAACATCCGATACATATACCGAAAATATGGAGGTTAATTCACAAACTAACCTATCCGTATTAATAAAAACTGTCGATGGTATAAATTATGACTATTACTATGGCGATATAATCATGGATGTTGATTATTTTGAAGAACCTATAATTTTAAAAATGAGTATAGAATGCTTTTATCATGGTAGTATGGGAGGCGATGGTCTTTTGGTTTTTGATAAAAACTGTTCCCAGTTAAAATATAATATTGTCGATTATAGCAGAACAGAAAAAGTATATTTTGATATCACAAATAGAGCAAATGAGCTTGGGATTGATGGAAAACCTGTATATCAAACAGTAGTAAATGGGAGCGACTATAAAGGTTATCATAGTATTTATAATAAAACTAATGTATTATCTAATGATATTCAGCTAATATCTGGTTATAACTATTTATTTCTAGACTTAAATTTTAAAATAGAATATACTCCTATGGGAAATATAATAATGGATGGTGAAAATTTATTTCCATATAAATTATTATTAAATAATAGTTCAGAACAAGAGATTTCAAGTCAAAGTAATATAGAAAATCAAAACCCATTTTCTGGCATTTCCAGTTTGAATATAGATTTTTTGAATAATAATTTTTATAATTTTTTTACATCAGTAAAAGTTGATAATTATGCCCAATTTTCTTATAACACCAGAATTCCTAGAATCTTAAAATCTGAACAATATAATCAACATCCTAATTCTCATAATTTTGTGTTTTTTAAATTTAATCCTTCAAATAGCATATCTTATCTACATTTATTTAATGCTAATATAGAAATCCCATATGTTCACTTAATGGAATACAAAGGATTAGAAGATTATAATCCAATATATAGATCTGACGCAACTTATCTATATACAATTCAGTCATTGAATACTAATAGTATTACAATTAATTTTGATAATATAGATGAATTTTTATCTGAAGAATCTGGAGAATATCTATTTATAAATAAAAGCAAACTAACAGAATTAGGCTTACAAGTTGTTGTTAATGATAATATTGGTGATATTGTTGTTCCTAATCCTACTTTGAAAATTCATATAGCTTATTATACAAATAAAGATGATGAAATAATTAGATTTCCTAGTAATTTAGATATTATTAATCTTGTAAAAAGTAATAATTATCTGAATTTGAGATTATCTCTATCTTATGAAGACGATAAGGGAAATATATCTATTTTTCCAAGTAATCTTATTAATTTAAACCTATTCTACCTTTTTGTAAATTCCAACCATACTCCTGAAAATGACGACCCTGGATTAACATTTTTATTTCAACCTAATAATATTACATATCCTATTGTTGAGACAGTAAATCATTATAATATGTTTGAATCAGGATTTACATATCCAAGTGGAACTGGTCCATATAGTAGTATTAATGTATTAGATATCGGAGATATTGAACCTTTATCGTCTCATATACAACAGCCAATATATAGTAGTGTAAGACTAGATATTAGTTCTATAACATATTATAACGGATTAGTCATAAATAAACTTCCTATTTCAGATGAAACCTATGAAATTATCAATGATATCAGTGATACAGAAAATATTCATGTTTCAATTAAATTAGATTCAATTTATAAATATAGTCTAAAAGAATTGAAAATGTTTGCTCTGATTCGTGGAAATCCTCAATATGATGTATATGGTAATGTAATATTAAGTAGCAATTTTTTAAATAATGATATACCAATATTAGATGAGACTCAAGTTGTATCTTTACAAGACACTAGTATGGAATTCTTATATAAAACCATACCATTAACATTAGCAGATGAAATTGGTTACTTTGATAATATTACACTAAAAGTTAAAATTAATACTCATACAGAACCAAATCAAATTGATTCATTAGGCTTACTTAATCATTTGTTTTTAACATTTTTAGAAGATCCTACTAAATTACAAGGCATAAGTAACGATATATATAGTAGTTATAATGTTTATAAAAATCTTACCCCTAAACCTCAATTGAATAAATTTACATATTATTTAAATAATGAGTTATCAGTCCCTGTCAATACACTTCAAAGTAAAAATACCAGTATTGTTGTTGATAATAATACTTATTCTAATTATAAAATAGCACTAGTAAATAATTCATGCGCTATCAATAATTTCACAGAAGAAAATACACCTATATTGCTGCTAAGAGAATCTCTAAGTGTAAATACTATATTATTCAATGGGAACGAATTAAATTTATCTAGTCTGAAAAATGATGTAGTAGATATAGGGAATGGATTAAGTTTAATAGTATTATCAAATGATCATAGTTTAATGATTGTCAAAATAGCAGATATGATTGATTTGATAACTGATTTACCCAGTTTCTTTTCAACTTTAATGTCAGTAGAGAACATTACATCTGATACAATAGATAGAGGGTATAACGCATTAAATGATATTTATAACGATATTGCTACTAATAGTGGTGAATGTTTGCCGCCAATTATTATAACCAATGAATCTGAAGTTCAATTTTTAATAAGCAATGCAACAAGTTTTTTGAAAACTCCATCGCAATACAAGATAATATATTTAATTCCTATTTTAGAATCAAATAATAGAGTATGTATACCTAGTTTAAATCCTTTGGTAAAATCTAATACACTTGTTATGTTTACAAGTACTGATATTAATAAT
>Ga0209092_10000866_pt1 | contig 30711 bp, 21 predicted proteins | sample FraStrMetagenome_FD_187446 | JGI IMG/M metagenome (GOLD analysis project Ga0209092, IMG submission 187446) | Marine eukaryotic phytoplankton communities from Arctic Ocean - Fram Strait ARC3M Metagenome (SPAdes) (version 2) | ecosystem: Environmental > Aquatic > Marine > Oceanic | place: Fram...
CCTTTTGATAGCAATGGTCCAAATGCAGGACCAGGTTGGGAATATTCTGGGCGAAGGAAAGGAAAGATTTTAGCTTCTTTGTTGGTAGTTTTATTGAATGGGGAGAGTGTGGAAAATGGTTGAGGAAATTTTGATTGTGCTTTTATCTCTTTTATTCCCTCATTCAGGACGGAATCATTTTGAAGCGTATTTTTATTTTTGTTAGATCCTCTGAGTTCCTCGTGATTACTGTTTACTTCGAGTATGTTGTTGAAATATCGTTTTCTTTCAATTATCAACTTCATTTTTTCCATGTTCGTGTAAGTTATGAAAAAAACAACGAAAGGTGCAATTGAATATGATAGCAATTTCATCATGATTGAAGGATGGTTTCTTCTGTTTCAAATGTGGTATTTTTCAAGTTATCCCTGTCCACATTACATGAGCATCTTTTGCGTTTTCTCTTGATGGGCAATTTGACCAGCAATCAAGAAAGCATTCGCATTTCCCTACAATTCCTCCGTACGGTACCAAGCATTTCACTTACGGTACGCTCTGCTCTAATCCACATCATTTTGTGAGATTTTGGCATACCTTAACTATGAAAACTTTCGAAACCATTTCTTTTTTCATCGTTGGATTAATTTGATGAAGAAAGATCACCTGTTTATAAAAAGATGGATAAAAATGGCATACGCAGGAAAAAAAAGTGTTTGACGCCATGGTTGTGCATATTTTTCTTCTACCAATATTATCCCTTTGAATGTAATAAAAGTCAAATATGATTATTATCAATCACCTATAATTGAATATCTCTGCTTCGTATGCCTCATCTATTATTTGCCTTCACATTACTAATTTAACACTTGTAAAGTTCAGAGTATTTTTCAGTCAAGTATGCAATAAAATATTTGGGGTTCAATTTTTCTCCCAATTGATCTTCCAAATGTTCATCCAAACTATTGTAACGACTTCCATGTTTGTGAACCTTTTCTGTCAACCAAGCTTTGATTTCTTTGAATTCTCCTTTTTCGATCATTTCGTCCATCTCAGGAAATTCTTGATGACAATAATGAGCTAGTTGAGCAGCGGTCATGGACCCAAGTAAATAAGTGGGAAAGTATCCAAATGCAAGTCCAGACCAGTGCACATCTTGAAGACATCCCTTTGCATCAGAAGGGACATCAATGTTTAGTAAAGATTTCATATCTGCGTTCCAACGTTTGGGTATTTCTTTAACTTCAAGAGTTCCTTCAATAACATCTCTTTCAATACCATATCGAAGTACAACGTGAAGAGGATAATTCAATTCGTCAGCTTCTACACGAATAAAGGATTGAGAAACTGCATTCACGGCCCCATACATGTCTTCTGATGTGTATTCAGCATCAAATTTGGCATTAAATTGTGGAGTTGCCCATTTCCAGAAAGGTTTAGATAGTCCAACATGACGCTCCCAGAATAGAGATTGACTCTCATGCATACCCATACTCAAAGCAGAATCTATCTTCAATCCTGAATTTCCCAAGTTTTGTTCATAAATGGCATGTCCACATTCATGGACTGATCCTGCAAGACCTTGATACCATTCATCCTCACGGAATCGGGAGGTAATACGAACATCCATAGGAGAGAAAGAGGTAGTGAAAGGATGAACACTTACATCAATTCTTCCATGGTTCGTGTCAAATCCTAGTTGCTTCACAATATCTTCATTTAATTCTTTCTGTTTTTCAAGATCGAATGTTCCATGTAATGCATCAGTTGAGGGCTTGGATTCGGAAGCCAATACCTTCTCAATGAGTGGAACAAGAGCTTGCCTCACTTCCGAAAACAATTCATCAATACGAGTAGATGCCATGCCTACTTCGAATTGATCCAACATTTCATCATATGTAGCTATGTCCTCTGAATCACGTTTTGCATTTGCAATTTGCATTGAAGTTTCGAAGCATTCCTGCAAAAAGGGCTCAAAAATTTCATATTTATCCTCTGTGCGTGCCTTGACCCATCCCATGTAAGCACGAGATTGAAGCTCAGCCTCTTTTGCAACTAAATCGGCTGGGACACGTGAGTTCTTAACAAAACCCTTTTTAGTCAAACGCAACACTGCACTAGCATCTCTATCTTCAAGTTCTTTAAGATCGACTTCAGACTGATCAATCCAATCTCCAATCTTGAGGTCAGTGGATTTTTCATGAATGACAGAAGCCATGGCACTCTTTTGCAACCCCCGTTGTTGAGAAGTTTCAGGAGATCCTGGCATGAAAACCATCTCGTCATAATTCAACACAGCAGCTGCGCGTTCTAGTTGTGAAACAGTACTAAGCTGTTTTACTAGATTTTTGTATGATTCGGAATATTCCTCAAGGGTTTTGGGTTTTGTAGCGGCAGTTTCAGTGCTTGAATTCATTGTGGTCATGGAAAGGAGAGCCAATCTATTGTTTGTAGAAGTTGATGAACGAGAGAACAGAGAAAAACTACGAGCTGTTGTCTGTGAATGCGGTAGAAAAACTAAGAGGGTGGATGTAGCCGCTAGAGCGTTTCGAAGAGTATATCCGGGTCGCATGGAATTCTATAAAGTTCTGGAGACACCTGTTATGTGCAGGTTGTGAAATAAAATCGGAACCATCGTAAGTTTATGTATTGATGAGCTGGAAAGAGTATCTATTAAGTCTACGTGAAATCCAATAAGATCAGTCGTGGTGGATACGAACGTCAACCTAATTAGTTATATACGCACGAATCAAAACAAAGTTTATGAAAAACGTGAAGTTCTACAACTGTTGATATCATTTCTGCTGTCCAATTTGATAACTTCTATCGTAAGATTATTCATAATCATTGCTCAATTAGTTTCGACTCTGCCAATATTTTGTTTATTTTCACCAAAACATGCATTATTTTTTTTAAATGAAACATCCAATAAATAGAAAAGTCATTTCCCCCTTTCTAATAATACGTAAAGACTCTATTAGGTGGTAGATTCGAACATTCAAAGTCCGCCACTGCCCACTCCTCCATGGATAAAGGGCCTGTTGGATCACCGGAATTTGGATTTCTCACACTGAAGTAATGACCATTCAATTCAAGTGTATAGTATTGTGCAATTGCGGAGGATAATAAACTCACAGACAATGAACTAGCATCTATTCCTCTATTTGTGGCATAATCAAATATATATCGGTTCATATCGTCCATATCCACGCACATTTTCTTAAATATAACCCTTTCCAAATGTTCCATTACTTCTACAAAATCGTCCCCAATTGGCAACGAAGAATCCTGAGTAAAGTTTTTGGAACCAAATGCTGAATCTAAGTTGCATCTCCATTTGAATATCAATGCATCCCAATAATATTCCACGTCATACAAAAGCACGTCATGAAATCCTTCAATCATTTGATTTAAGAAACTGACAGATGCATCCAATGTTTGGTCTATTCCAGAAGCAGTTGTATTCAAAAATTGTACAACCGTTCGTAATTCCTTGGTTGCATTTGCAAGCACTTCTGTTTGATTCTGTAAATCATCAACCTCAAAAGTCAAATTCGCGATGGTATGGCTGAGATTCGTATTTGTTTCTCCTAACTGTCTCACTTGTATGGTCAAATTAGAATTGATCCCAGCTGTAACCTCCAGTTGTATCGTTAGATTCTTATTAAACTGCTCTAATTTGTCCATTTCATTTCCTGCTATTTCTATTTGGGTTGTCAAATTTGCGGTGATACCTGCATATCGGTCAATATTTTCTGCAAATTCTTCGTTTGTCGCATTGAGTTGGTCAACAACATCCTCTAGTTTATCCACAGTTATTGTAAGATTTTTTACATTTTCGGACATGATTTCGTTTTGCTCTGCATACAGAGTAACATTCCCAGCAAGATATCTGTTTAGTTCAGCAAAGCGTCTATTGTTTTCTTTTAGTTGTATGTTTGCGGCATCTAAATTATCCACTTCGTGTGCAAACCTGTCAATTTCTATACTTAATTCATCAACATACTGGTTCAATAAATCCACTTGCTCCTTTAAATCAGATACTTGTCCTCGTAGTCGGTTTTCAGTTTTTTTCATTCCTGGGATAGTTAGAAATTGATCGAATAAAAAGGAAGATGAAACAGTAGTAAAGAGAGCATATATAGCTAAAAGAGGGACCAAGATAGGGCAGGCAGCTCGTCCTACATTTGCAGTTTTCTTAGTGGTTTCAAAGCAGCAAGAAGATCCTGACCCTGATTTTTCCTCCTTCCTCGTTTTTGCATTTACCTGTGATTGAGTTTGTGCAATGGCTGCAATGTTGGCTTGCATGCTTGCTTGAAGAGTAGCATTAAATTGCTCCATTGACACCACTGCCGGGCCAGTATATCCTTGCATAATTGGTGGATTGGGGAGACTTTGTGGGGCTAACATATGTTGTGGGATACCTGATGTCTGATGATGTAAAGGGTGGTTTGTGTCTGGAAATTGCGATGCTTAAATATTGGTACAATCATTATCAAAGGCTATTATTATCGACGGGTGGGTGATTTTATGATGATACTATGCACTTACGATTAATCATTGGTACTTTAGAATCTTTATTTTTCTTCTTTGAATTCTTTTGCTTCGAGGTTTCATTTTGATGGCCTTCTGGGGCCATCTCAACGTTTTCTTGTTGGATATCGCTCATCCTTCTGTATGTGTTTAATTTTCTATGATCTTCAGCAACAAAAAATATATGGATAGAAATTATGTCTTTAATGGTTAATACGGCAATTTAAATGAATATACACTGAAGATGTTTTAAAAGAATACTGATGCATTCCTTTTGTGAGACGAATAACGTTAGTCCCACAGGCTACTCATTTCCCTTTCGCAAGAATGAAAAGCAGTTTCTGGAAAGTTCTTTCAGTTTTAACGTACCCTTAAATACCTCTTTCATTTTTTAATTTTAGATCGCTTTTATAGTGAAATCGTTTTGTCACTTAAGTACTATCTTCTATTTAAATGCCTGATCCGTTGTCGGGGGGGTTCATTATTTAAGCTGGGGAGATTTTAATTTTACCGGTTTTGTCTATGAGAATAAGCTTGATTTTGTTGTGACTCTTATATGCTGATCTAAATACGTCATATGCAAGTGGAAAAATTACAGCAGAAGGATAATTTTCAAATCAGCAGACGAAGTCAATAAAGCATTTTTTATTCGTAAGAGAATAACGTAAAACCCAATACTTATCTACATTATTTTCACAGCACGTTAAGCCCATTTTGAGCATTTGGGATGATGACGTCAAGCTAGCTAGCCTAATCACAGCAAGAAAACTATATTTATCCCACCGTCCTGTTATTGTCCTTTGATTCACCTTTCCGTTCATTAGAATAATCGCTCAGCACCAAAAAAACTCAAATAATGTTGCAAAACAATCAAGATGAATACATAGAAGAAGGACAAGTCGCGATGGATTACGAGGATATGGGCGCAAGAGAAAGGCCCAAAGAAGGTCATATGAGGTCATTATACAAAGCTGTCTCATGGAGATTCGTTGCAACCACAACAACTGTTATCATATCGTATTTTGTCACAGGAGATGTCACATCAGCTTTAGAAATTGGTGCGATTGAGTTTTTTGTCAAGATCGGGGTTTATTACGGTCACGAGAGGCTTTGGTTATGTTGTGATATCTGAACAGGTAGTATCACGCTCTGGATGTTTCAATGTAAAGTCATTTTTCTTTGGTACGTTCTTGAAAAATCTGGTGAAGGTTTGAACGAGATTAGTAACAGGGAAACAGATGCTGCTTCGTATTCTGAAGTAGAGGAAAGAAATGTGAGCATGAAATTGGACCGTCAATGTTGTGATGAATCCAAAACTAAAGCAAAATTATTGGATAGGTCAAGCTATGAAATAAACCTTTTCAAGCAAAGACAACATTCTCAATATTAAATGATTTTTGTGCACATATTTCAAAAATAAGTCTCTCTGCTCGCAGAAAAACAATCGTCATTTTTTAATTGATGAAATGATGTAAATGATTCATTTCCTTCGATAAATTGTATATAACCATCCTTTCTCATCTACTTTAATTTAAGAATTAATTTAGTCAACCCCCTGTATAAATGCTAACTTATCGAGAGTGCAATATTGACCGATGTCAGGTATCAAATATATATTAAGAATATGAAGATACATACCCAAAATATATCAGTGAAAAAATCCATAAGAAGATAAATATAAATTACAGAAATGAGAGCAGGTTTAAAATTATAATTACAAGCTATAATTGAAATTTGGAGCTTACATGATGTTTGATTGCTTTCACAGCAGTGCTTAAAAAATTCTGAAAAAAAAAACATTTTGGCGCCATAAGCAAGTAGTCAGCGCCACTTTAAGCACTTTACGGGATTGAATCCAATCAATTATACATTCATCAAAAAGTGTCTGTATATCATCCTTATGATCGCTTGCAAAAACACTCCATCGAAATAGCTTGCCGATGTCTTTCATAACAAAGGCCATTTATGATGTTAAATCATCCGTTTTTAAGATAAAAAATGATGAAAATACCAGTCAACAATATGAAAGCATCGTTTCAAACAGAGTAAACAGACCCCATCAAATACGAAACCGGAAGCGACCACTCGCACAGTCAAATTTAAATTCTTCTGAAAGTCACCTTGCCTTGAACACAATATCTGAAGTAAGGCAACACATGAGTATTTTATTATATTGGAAAACAAAAAAGACTGAACCGAATATTCCGCATCATGTAGAGCTTTTGGCATTACGATCATCACACGCAAAATCATCTTCCAAAGAAGATACAAAATTAAAGAAACAGCAAAAGGAAAAGATTAAAAAACAAGCGGAGATTTCTATCTCTCATTCTGATGTATTCTCATTCAGTTCACCAACGTCAGTTATAACTGAATCAAATGTTTCTCAAGATTCAGGAATTTTTTCAATTGACGATATTATCCAAAACTTGCAAACCGAAAGTAAGCCCCGTTCCATGAATATTTCATCTAGAATCTTGGGGAATCATTTGCCCCCCCTCAAAGAGACCATAGTATTACAAAAAGAAGATAGAGTAAGATCGTTGTGTGACCAACTTCAAAAACTAGATTCCAGGCTCGGAAAAGACCTTATTTATACACTATCATTAGTATCATCCTATACATCAAAAAAAGATAATAAAGTGTCCTTGGATAAATCAAAGTTTGTATCAGAAGAGGAATTGTATGCATTTGGAGCTCCACTTAATTTCTTCGATCCAGTATCAAATCAAAATGATTGGTTTATGCACTTTCAAAGGGGTAAAAAGTCCCAAGTTGAAAAAGATACATATACCAACAATCCTGTATCCGAGATTCGTGAATACGATCATGACGCTAGATTATTTGGTTCACTTTTTCGGCCACAAGGGGAAAGAGATGCTGCATATCAAGGTGAGGAAATATTTTCAACAAAGCGTATTTATCTATTATTTTAAATTTGCGTTCGATCTGAACAGTTTTTCTTGTAGAACTGGATTTCCACATATCTCTTCCAAAACTTACCATCACAAGTGGTTCCATTGCTAGAAACAAATTAGAATATCCCTTGGAATCGCATAAAATAAGAAAACAAAGGATAAAGGAAGATCAACAAGCTTCTTTTTATGATAATACTTCAAGTCAAAAGCTTACTCTTACACCAGATGATACGAAAGAAAGGAACAAGCTAAAGGTTCTTGGTTGGGATTCCATTCCTTACCAGCAAGAGAATTTTATTTTTGATAAGAAACAACATGATTGGCCTCATACGACACCCTTACCCTATAACCTTTTCACATATCAATACGCGCAAGACAATCTGCATGATAGAAACTCAAAAATTTTATCCGATTGCCTCTCAGCAATGTATGCTTGTCCCTCCTCCTTATTTACGATCCAATATGACCCTCCCATGGTCAAACTTAACTCTTTGAGACTAGAGAATATCAACTACTATGATGTAGAAATTTCTTCAGATTATTCATACCTCAGGAGTGTATGTTCAAATTTTGCAGATGCTGGAACACACTACATCAAACTTCAAACCATTATCGATCAATCATTTGTAAAGTCTAAAGATCACAAAAGAAGCGAGATTTTAAGGAAAGATATTGTATTCAAAGCACTTTCTGATTCTATTGTCCAATGGTTGGACGTATATCGTACCTCAATCCTTTCATTTCAAAAGAAAATCAACGCAACAGAGGATAATTTGACATTGCTCGGTCTCCAATTTGAGACAAAGTATCTTCGTGAAGAAATACAAATACTATCATTCATAATCAACAACTCAGTTGTAATGTTCAGTAATGGATTACACTGTCCTATGGTAGGTATCCTAGAGTATTTATATCATCTTTTCTCGACAGCACAAATTGAAACAAATATTAAGGTCAATGAAAAAATGGATGAATCAAATGAATTAATCTTGACGTTGCCGTCGATGGCTGATCATAAAAAGGGATACAGTATCAACAGAGAACAAAACGTGCTTTTCATTTTTAAAGATCTGTTCGCAAAATCTTTGCGGCCATTATTTCATAAGTTGTCGATGGCTACTTTTTTGGAAAATAACTTCATCAAATTGCTCGAGATAAATGTGGAACAAAATGTTCGGATAACTTCGAGTAAAAAATTGTTGGCACACGAGTGGAATACCGGTATTGAACAAAGTTCTATTGATGACATTTTGCGAACCAAAATCAATCGATACAATCTTCCAAGTTTTCTACATGATTTGGGTGGATTGGTGCATCGTTCTCAAATGCTTCAGAATTTAATATGCATATCTGATATTGATCTTTATCAAGAAATATCCATGCAAAGATTTCAGATCAAGTATGCAGATGATAAACTAGAGGTAGAAAAGATATTGAGGCACTTCAAAAGTATTCAAATGGGACTCCAATCAATTCTTCGCGAAATCATCAAAGAAAGCAGATGGAAATTAGAGAATGAAGAGTCAAAAAGGAAAAGGAAGGATAACAGTGAGAAGGAGAAAAAGGCTAAAACACCTCAATGGAGGGACATTAGTACAGAGAAGAACACAATACAGGAAGTGGAATTCACCAGCTATAATGATGACCCTACTCATGAAACTAAAGAAACAAATAAAGTATTGCATTTGCAACAAGTATCTGACGAGAAAGATTTTGGAAAGCGCAATAAAATAATCAATTCTCAGGCAATATCGACTAATGACTTTATGCTTGAAGCAGCAAAAAAAGTCCTTCTTAGTCAATTTGATGTTATGACTAAATTACAAGATAAAAAAATGATCAGTGTGGAATGGAGGCAAAAAAGACTGGATCGACTTACTGAAGCAAAGAATGAAATGAGACTTTTACAAGAAATAGAACAAAAAGAAGCTCTTTCAAAAGTTTTACAGCAGGAAGCAGATGTATCGAAGGTACACAATAGTGAGATTGGGTATGCAAAAAATAATCATTCTCCTCAAAGAATAAGAGAAAATGTCAAAAGGAATGATAACGGGACTAGAATTAGTGATGAGAGGAAAGAAGCTGGCCAAAACATTGCCAACAAGATAGATCGTCTGGAAAAAGAAAAGATCCCAGTGCATTCTATGATGGAAGGTGAAATAATATCTACGGCCATAGATTCGCCTGTTTCAACAAATAACATAGATCCCCCAGGTAGTAACAAAGCTAAGAATGATGTCACACAGAGCACTTATAAGTTATCGGCAGAAACCATCGATTCTAATATTGATGAAAGAAAAGAAGATGGTGATAAAAGACTTTCGGATGCAATAGAATGCAGCAATTTTGAAACAACAAACAAAGATTCAAAGCAAATCGATGAATTAATAGCCACTAGTATGATGCCAGAAATGATGCCTCATTTCTCAGATTCTACCCATTCTCATTGTATTGCAAAAGAGCCTGGACGAAGTACATGCAAAGACATTTACAGGAACCAATCCAATGAAGAAGACGAATGCAAACATCTTAAAAAATGTAACAGACAAGGAGACAATAAATTTGACCTCTTTTGCACCATTGATGAAGCTCTAGATATATGTGTATTCAAACCAATGAAAGTCTACTATGATCTTCTTGGGGAAATAACTGTCGCATATTTCATACACAGAACACCTCTGTTTTGTCACCTTTCTCTTCTTCGTAAGGTTATGCTTGGTCTTGGAACTTACCTACAAAGTTTTTCACTACTGTTAGAAGAGGTTTATTACTCTTGTAATGTTTTGACAAATTTTCCGATCAAAGAGGCGATATTTATGTCTAGAATCAATAATGCACATCTTAAAGGCATCCTCATATGTGATATTAACGAAAATGATTTAAACATGCTTGAAAACTTGAGTTATCGGGTTCATATGAACTCAGTTGGTGGTGAATCTTGTGGCTTCAGCTTTCTATCTGTTGAATATGATGTACCTTCACCATTATCACAAATTATAGATAATGCATCGATGGAGAAGTATAAAAAGATACAAGCGTTCTTATTGCGTCATATTAGAACAGAACAGGAACTTATTGATCTGTGGAAAATGCTAAACAACGGCGCTTTGAAAATGAATAAGCAGCAAAGGTGGCTCCATATATTTCGTCACAAAGTTCAATATGTGATATCCGTGTTTTCCCAGTATTTCAACGTACATCTTTTGTGTTCCTCAAAGAAGGTACATCAACAATTATCATCAAAACCTTCGGATGAAAGTTCAGAATTACGTTGTCTTGAGGATCTATATTTTGTGCATCAAAACGATTTGAATTATCTTTCTCAAGTTTTCTTTCTTAATCAAGAATACGGAAGTGCACAAATTGCTTCGTGCTTGAACAATGTGTACAAATGCGTGTTTTTTCTTTGGTCCGAAATGTGCATTGAAAGTAGAGACTCTGTACAAAGTATGAAAGATGAAAAATCAAGATATAGACTGATTATTTCAGAAGAAGAAAAATTTGAAGAGAACATGAACGATTTTGAAGAAATTCTTCGCAAATTAAGTGACCATGGTCTTGATATTCTTTCTTCTTGTTGTGGGGATTTACATATTTCTCTCTTTTCATAGAAATTTCAATTCAAAAGTCTTCTTTGAAGATTTCCTGTAATATCCAAAAATTAAATTGCTTCAACGAATAAAGTGGTAAATCATAGTGAACTATCAAATTGCATATGATGTACGAAATAGTTGTTTTACGTAATTACCTAGATATTTAATCTAAACCATTCATCACACATTCTTTCCTCAACAAAAATGATGTGAGGCACAAGTGTTATAAAAACGAAGTAATATGATAAAAGGGGAAGCTCAAAGAAGAAATGAGAAAGCAAAGAGAAAGCCACAATGGTTTAGTACAGCCGTAGCAGTAGCAACGAATAATGCTACCAGCATCGAGTGCAATCCCTTTCCAACTAAGCTTAGAGAAGCTATGGAACCACATATTTGTAAATCAAGACAACGACGTGAGGATGCGCTTCAAATCCTTCGCAATACAAACCCTGCTATCTTTGACAAAATATTCAGCAGGTTCCAAGAAAATGATATTTCCACTGAAGGAGAATTTCCTTTCGATACATTTAAATATCCCCTCCGTGAATCATTGCTTGAAGCCTTTGCACTTAAGAATACGTTTGATTTAAGCAAAATGCATGAAGATCCACAAACGAAGAACAAAGCCTTCCATTCACTGACAAATCAACCTAAAATACGAATTCGATTCCACGAAACTTTTGATAATTTCGTAAGAAAAGTTTGTGCCCCTCATCTGGCTTCATTGCACAATAAATCATCTCAATCATCATGCACGGAAATATATTATCAAGCCTTCCCTTGTATTCGAATTGTTCAACCATACGATTTTAGTATAGGCCCACATGCTGATGTAATGTATGGTCACCACCCTTGTGCAGTCAATTATTATCTCCCACTCACATCCATTGGTGGAACGTCGGCTCTCTTTTTAGAATCGGCTCCAAATAAGGAAGATTGGCATCCTATAGTAGGAAATTATGGTTCCTGTGTCAAACACTTTGCAGGAGGTATGAATTTGCATTATACAGTTGAAAATTGGACTGGTGAAACGAGGGTATCATTGGATTTTCGATTGATTGAGGGATCAATGTTTGAATCATTAGATTGTAAAGAATCGCAGTTTGTGAAGAAGAATGGATATTATAGTAAATGTGTGCTTACAAAAGATAAAAATATTACTGAAGAAAAGGATACTTGGGAACGATCTGGAGATTTATTGAGTCCAGATGGAAGAGTTGGTTTTCCATGGACTGTGAAAGATTGGAACAAAATTTTGAAGACAAGATGAAACTTTACAATTTTTGCTTTAAAGTTATGTTTTCTGTTAATTGTTTTCGATATTCTTAAGATTCGCCATAGCAGTCTGCTCTGATTGTGCTTCTGTTTATATCTACTTTCCTTTTTTAAGTGATAATTAAGGTTTTATTGCCATAACCCTCGGTATGCTTATGCCTTTCATAAAGTGAAGTCAACTCAATTAAAAATACTTTATGATATTTTTCAATGCTCTCTTCTTTCACAAACTCTCCCTCATGTGGCACATCAATAGGTGACCCAATGACTACATGTACCTTTTTCGGTTTGGGGAGTCCTAAAGGAATGCCATGCCTTCCCCAAAAAAAAACAGGTGCAAACCCTAAAATTCGTGCAAAATTGGAATATAATTTTCCACTCGGTAACCAAAATCCATAGCATTCATCTAAATGAAATGAAAAAGCAGGAACAATAGGTGATCCATTTTCCAATGCCAATTTTATGAATCCTTTTCGCTTATTCAGATAAAGAGTGAGATGATCAGGATGCAAGGGATCCATAAGTGTCACTTCATGAACACCTCCTGGTATTAAGACTGGAGGTCTCTTTTTTTTCAAAAGTGATCGAAAAGTTTTTTTGTCAGCTGAGAAGCCATGTGTCCATGAAAATACCTGTCTCATGAAGGGAACTTGAAAAATAGCGGAGCTAATAAGAACGCAGCAGTTTGTATATCCTGGAATACGCTTCAATACTGGGTGAAATGCGACCGCTGAGAAAGGAAGTAAATGGTGTGGTTCTAAAGAAAAAATTGGAGTTTTTTGTTGACGTGATAATTCTAGCAATGCCTTTGGATCTTCGATTGTGGTCTTAAGACCAAAGTATTTAGCCCCGTGCCAAACAAGCCAATCACCAATTTTCATACCAAGATCACCGAGAAAATACCGAGGTAAAATTAAGGAAAGGATACATGTAGCGAGAACTAGTTGAAGAGCCTGAAATGAACCAAAAAGAAATGTTAGCACGAATAACCAAGGAAGGATTCCAAGCCAACCAATCCAAAACAAAACTCCAATGGTTGGAAGCAGACCACAGTCTTGGGGAATGTCGTGGACTAGCCACTGTTCTTTAGCTAACTGAGTTGTTGTTGATGATGTTTGACCGTTGTTAGACAGCGTATTCATTTGTAATAAAATCGGAAGAAAAAAGTTTAAAGAAATTCTTTTGTCATTTTTTATGTGTCAGCAGGGGCACTAATATTTCTGAAGTGTTGTTCGACTGCAGTCTTGGTTTGATGTATCATGTACGTTGGGACCATATTTAATCTACCATCTCCATATGAGCTTCTTGACAGCAGCAGTCATGATGCACGATTGCTGTCAAAAATTAGACCAAAAATATAAAAATATAAAAATATAAAAATAATTAATTTAATTAAATATTTATTAAAAATGAATGAATCAAAAGTCACGGAAGAAGCAGTCTTAATGTTAAAAAAAAATAAAAAATAAAAATACCCATTAGACACAATCCCGGAGAAATTCTGCTAATCACTAAGAAAGAGAGCCATAAACACACTTCAATGGGAAAAGGCAATGAAAGAAAGATTTAAAATATTACTCATTGTGGTATGCATTATTTATCCACAATTTTGCAAAGGAAATGCACTTAGAAAGAGCGATGCGAATAATCAGAATAAAGATAGGAAGCTTCAACCCATATCGGATGAGGAACATACAAAGACCAATTTGAAGATTTTGACATTAGGCGGCTCTGTTACTTGGGGTGCTGCACTTGCTTCTCGTGAACAAGCCTATCCATATCTCCTTTCGCATGAGGGAAATTACATAGTGCACAATTTAGCTGTTCGAGCAAGTGATCCACATTATCCTAGTTTATGCCTTCAATCCATACTTCGAGGGAGAGAGTCCATTGAGTTTGATGTCATCATTTTAGAATTTTCACTCAATGGCTATAATGGACTTACTACTCTCATTAAGCGACTCCAATATCGATATCCAAATGCTGCCTTAATTTATATGCATTTATATTCACTCAATATTTCCACGAGAAAACATCTAGATGGGTCAATCGTATGGTCAGACGAACCTTTTTTTCATCCTGGTCCTGCAATTCAACATTTATTGGATGAAATCAATGCATATACATACATTTTTCCTCAAAGTGATGACCCTAAAGATGTTGAATTCTACTTTGCTCAGGATAGGCACCACCTCTCTGAGCACGGTCATCAACGAATTGCAAATGACTTTATTAAGTTGTTAAGTGAGACATCATTTGAGAGAAAGCACGATGACAATCTTGATAATTTTAAGTGGGGCGACGGAGATCAATGTGAGCATTGGTTACACACTGGTAAAATTGAAGGTTTTGTTGTGGAAAACTATTCACAAGGTACATTGAAATCCATGAAAGATGATGATGGCAATGATAATTATAAATTTACTATTGAATTTGAGAAATCTGGTTCAATCACAATAGAAAACCGATCTTCCAACACAGTTCCTGTCTACATTTTGTACATGTCAGCTCAAAATAGATATCCCATCACTAATATTGCTATCGGTGATAAAGTTACTTCTGTAGACCCACACCGAGTTCATAATCATGTTGCAGAAGCTACACCAGTTGGATGGGCTAATCCTGGAGCAAATGTTCTTCATATTGAACCAACCAATGAAACATTAGAACCGTTTCGAATACTCGGAATTGCGTTATTTGGGTTTTCCTACAATATTGATCTTCCGTTCTTGAGATTTCATAATATTGTTGGTAATCTCATAGATACAATTATATTATAACATTTAGTAAAAAGTTTTTCCAAATAATTAATATTAGAAAGAATTGTATGACTTACTACTTTGCAATGTTTTTAGGTTTTAATGAAGTTACCCATTATGTTCATAAAGTATATAAACCTTCATGTTTAACATTCATTTTTTCCTAATTTAATTCATCACGAGAATTCTCTTCCTGTAAATGAAGCCTTTTATCTTCATTGGTCATCAATTGCTCCATTAGTTGAACGCCATGTTACACCTTTTGTGGCCTTATCCTTCTCTGGTTCGTACTGTGTGGGGAAAGTTTTCATACTTGTATTTCCTACCATAATGTCTATAGTTTTGCGAACTCTCGTCCAGACACTTTCTTGAATATATGGTACACCATACTTTGCACAAATAGCTTTCAACTTTGGTGCTCCTTTTTGATACTGTAACATGGAGAGATCTGGCCACACATGGTGTTCAATTTGATAGTTCAACCATCCATGTGAAAAATCAATAGGGTCTGTTCCTGTCGCAAAATTCACAGAGGATACAATTTGACGAACATAAAATGAACCACTTTTTGGTTTGATTTCATCATCGAATTTATACAAATCCTCTCCTGCATGATTTGTTACAATTGTGGCAAAAGAATGTATATTGGTAACTAGTTCTGCAACTATCAAGTTCAATATTGCATGGCCGAAAAGACTTGAACCAAATGTAGGTATGAATAAAAGGGGTGCTGGTAGAAGAATAAATCTCGCGAGAAGAAATGGCATAAGAACAGTTTGAAAGAATGATAACGGCTTGATGACTTCGTTCATTGCTTCCTCTGCTTTATTTTCTGGAAAAAACATACCCTTTAAGGTGAAAGATTGGGTTGGGTCAAGATTTTCTGGGAATGTCTTTCCCTCGACTCTCATCTTATTAATCGTGAGTTCTTTATAAGTATTAGGTGCGTAGTAAAACCATTTCCAGATGGGAATAAGAGCAGCTACAACAACATACTTTAGTAGCTGAGGAATTTCCATCTTTCTCAAAAATTCTAAATTATGTTCCACAAGATCTGGATCTAACGGTTCGCTTGTATGATAATGATGGAGGCGATTATGTTCAATATTCCAGGCTTCTGGAAGCATCCAATCACCCCAATCAGAAATCCTCCTAACGACATTACCAATTGCAAAACCTCGGCTATTGAATTTCCCGGCATCTACACGATTGTAACCACCATGACATGTGTGATGAGCGACCATGGTCCAGCTTGCATAAGTCCAAGTAGATAAAGCAATTACAGAAATTGGATTCAATGGTGCCCACATGGTTAAAATTCCTACGACAGCTGCAACATCCCTCCATTTCAAAATTTTGTTCAAATGGTCTACATCCTCCTGACCACCTGCTTTTTGTAGCTGTTTCCCTAAGGCTGTGACTTCTTCAGAAAATCCTTGATAGTCCAAGTTACGAATCCAATGATGATCTGGGTTTGTATTCTTCACTTTTCCAAGTCCGTCATCGTTTTCATCGGTAAAAGTTGTTCCAATAGGAATGTTCGCAGCAACATTTAAATTTGTATTCAAATGCCCTATGGTATTTTTTCTCTTTCCGGATATCTTTTCGATTTGAAATGCTTGAAGCGGGGGAGTTGTGCATAGAAGCACAAGGCAAAGAGACCGAAAAGGCATGCTATTTTCGTTTAAACAACAAAGAATGTGAGCAAATTGACAACAAATGCACACGACAAGGTATAATCAATATATTGTTCTGTAGGCCTGTGCCTCTTCTACGTACGTCGTGTACTATATAAAAATGAAGTTGACCAAAAAGAAAATGATTTGACCCCGGATGGTTGTAAATATTCATTTCGTATCTTTTAGTAAAGATACGCCAATTCAATATTTTATCTTCGATTCCATGCGTTAGTCGTCAGCAGTTTCGACATCGGATCTTGATTGTTTCAGGTTGAAGGAGTACGAAACGTTATGCTTTCTCGAGGGTACAGTTATGTACACTATGAATAAAAAATGTTATGGAAAGCTCACATCATATATTATCATCAATTTAATGCGACAACTAAAACAAATTTGACAGATAGATTAATGATTTCCCACAATCATTTACAATGAAAATGTCTGCTTTGTGATTTCCTTTTTTATTCTGTCAAAGTTGTTTCATTTTGAAAAAAATGTACACTTCTTCATTTTTTCTTTGGAGTCATACAAGAACGAGGAAGCCATCTTATTGCATATATTCTCATCACCACTCTATTTCTAAAGTTTTCATTGGCCTCTTCGGTATTATTCCTCATGATAGTTTCCTCGATACAAGTGCAATTAAGCGTATGCGTTGAAGTTTTTGTTTTTTTACCTAGATTTTTGAAGAAGGATGTATCACGTTTGGTTCTTCGCATAGCTGCGATGAGGCATACAGATGAGTTAGCTGAGGTGGATAAAATATCAGCTAAGGTTTTTTCTAGCGGGAAATGTAACTCCTCAAAATAAACGCAATCAGCAGCTAAAACTAAGAGTGGTTTTTCATCACTTGAACCATTAGATGCATTTGTTTCTTCATTCTTTACGCTATCTGTTTTCGATTCAAAAAAAGGAAGGACATTCAAATGATCATCTGTTCCCCAACCTAGCTTCTTGGCTATTACTCCGTTTTGATTTAATACGAATTTGTCAGCATTTAGCTCAATATTCTTGTGCAAAAAAGGAAGCGCAAGTTCCAAGTCTGTTAATATGACTCTTGCGGGTAGTTCAGTGGCTATCTTGATACCGGTTAATCCTACTCCAGCGCCTAGTTCAAGCACATTTAAAGATTTATTACTGTGATCCTGGAAAAATGATCGTAGATTTTGATATTCCATTTGCCTTCGTGCTTGCTCTTTTAATTCAAACGACGTTTTTTTCAAATCGATTTCTATTTGTAAGATATCAGATATTTTAGAAGTATCTTCCGATTGCTCATCTTTATTCCTCACAAATTCTAATACGAACGTTGCTAAGTGAGAAGCAGAAGGCCATAATCTTTGTGCTATTTCTCCTCCAATTGACTGTTGTGCAAGTAGTATATTTCCAAGATATAGCTTTGTGGTAACCAAATCAGTCGGGCCTTCATTGATGTTCTCGTGGGATTCTGTTGTGGCATATTTTTCAATACCTGTGGTGTTGCTTTCATTGCTAGTAGAATGCGTCGAGGATAAAGATGAGGAAGAAGAGGAAGAATAGAACATTCCTCTCATTAAGGCACCTTCTTCTGAGGCATCATCGTCAACATCGTACATAAAATTAACGTTGAATTTTGAAATGCTTTACAAATGAAGTCTCTAAGGATCGATCAAAATAAGCTGTATGGACTTGATTATATGTCAAGTATTAATCAATGGACATGAGTTGACAGCATTTCTTCGTAAGAAACCTACGAATTTTAACAAATGTGATAGTTAAATTCTTGTATAAAAAAGACCTCATTTTGGCTTTTTCTTCATGCATAATTGTTTTTCCCTTTCTCTCGATGATAAAAAGAAATAGCATAGACCAATTTGTGTACACAATCATTAAACGAAATAGAATTTATATTTATATATATTAAATGCATCGATCATTCTGTAGCTCGTATCAAATATAAAATGTAAAATAAAGGTAGCATCTCAAGCGTCAACCCCACTTGGTCATATTTTGTCATAGTATCATTTCCGATTATTGTCACCATTCAAAAGCCTCATGGTCAGTCACAAATCGAACAGATTTACAAGTAGAAGAGTTGCAGAGTCCTACTGCATCAGATACCAATTCTTTTGGTCCACATAACGCGACTCCGGTTGTGAGCACATTGTTATCGCCACACCAGTTCTTCATGTCATTAAAAATTGAATGGAGATTTGGTCGTTGTCCATCAACAAATGAAAGTGGTGCTTTTTCAGAAGTGTTTTGTATGGCTTCGATATCTGTGTCGACTTTTGGATCAGGAGTCGAAAAGGAAGCATAATGTGAAAATGAGCTGGTACCAGATGCTTCACAAGAGCGGAGTACCGATGCACTCATTGCTAGCCCAACCAATACTAAAGTAAAAAGTACAGCAAAAAGTGGCTGGAGAAGTTGGAATGTTTCATAATTCCAGCCTTCCTTTCCATCTTCAGCGGAATTTGCAAGAAGCATACCTAAGACAAAGCCAATACCTGCGACCATTGTCAAAACAAGGTCGTGCGAATGCCCCATAACTTGCTGCATAACAGGTAATGTTTTTATAGACGATGATAAAAGGGATGAAGTTTCGTCCATATGTGCATGAATTGCTTTCAAAATACGTGCATCTGGATTTGACTGATCATTAGTGATATTTGACAAATGAGCCTTTACCTTAGTTCTAGTGACATGAAGATGAAGTATAATCTCACAATCATGCATCGTACTTGATTGATTCTGAATCTCACTAAGCTCTTCTCTGTACAAATCTAAAAGTTTTTCTTCTCTAACTACCCAGACAAATACAATACGCTTCACATGGGAAAAATCATAATTCAAAGATGGATGAGATTGTTTGTGAAATGCTGAAATTGTTCGTAAAGCTGACATGATTGGTGTGACTCCGATGCCTCCAGAGATCATCATTATTGCTGAATGAGTCAAATATCCATGTGACTTTAAGTGCGATGTCCCATGAAATCCATCAAGAAAAACTTTCGAATTGGGGTGTGTTTTAGGATCATACCTTAAAGCCAGGCTTTCTACACCCTCCGTCCAATCTCCTTCTGCTTTCAAGTCAAAGGTTATGGTTGGGTTTTCTTTCGATGGAGGTGCAGAGGCAATACTCAGTGGGTGGTATTGCCATTTTGAAACTTGTGGAATGTTCAAAGACATCCACTGTCCAGGCTCGCAAGAGTAACCTGGTTCGACGGCTAAGACCAAGCGGATATACCCTTGTATAGGGCAATATAAATGAACTATCGAAACTGGACTTCTTGCTGAACACCACCAGAGAATCTTATCTAACAGATATGCTACTGTTCCAGGTGCAGCATAATATATAAAGTGATCATAATGAAGTTGCATTATAATCACAAAGGGGAGGAACAAGAAGTGAGTATAGTAGAATAACTCATAGTTACGGCGTCGTACCCACGATATTGATGTTAACAACAATGGAAGGGCCGTCAATGCAGCTATCCATCCATACATGATAACACGTGAATCAAACATGCACTGATCGTTGGGGATAAGACACATCCAGAATTGGTTTGCTAATATCATACCACGTGAAGACGATAAGACATGTAGGATAACGAAGAAAACCATAAATCCAGCCAACATTTTATGGAACTTGATTGCTCGTTCAAATTTCACGTTGAAAAATTCCAGCCAGAAATTTCGTTTCGAAACAGGAAAGAATAATAGCATGAGTGAATATACTGCAGACATGCCAAGAATTTTCCCGAAACTGTACCACCATTTATAAGGTTCCATATCTGCCTTCAGTTTTTGACGGGAAGCCATAATAATGGCAATTGGTTGAACAACTGTGTACAGAAAAATAACCAGTACCTCTGTTCCTGTATAATATTCGTTGACTATTGGTATTCGGAAATACCTCGTCATTTTCAGTGGTGATGAAGGTAGAGATATGTTATGATGGGCTCCAATTAAGATCAGGAAACCGATCATGAGATAAAAAACGACCATAATCATAAAGATTCTTGATCCCGATTTTCCAGGAAAATATGTAGAGGAAAAAGCCCCGTAATAATGGCGAGCTATGATGGTCCATGCAAACCAAAATAGCAACGAAAATACTGTCAAAGAAAGAATCCAGTCTAAAATGGATTGCAGTTTTGTATTCCTCGCACCATGAGCATTTTGTTTCGAATACACAGCTGTGTAACTTGATTGCAGCTCAAGCGATGACAATGTGTTCTCGTGTGAACTTTTGTTTGAGCCAGCTCTTGCTCGAATTGTATTGACAAGCTTCATTCTTGATGTCCCTTTGAGGATTGCCCTACTGATGCATATAGTATTTGTACCGTTTTGATGGGTATTGCTAGGATCTCAACCTTTCGACGGTTACGACGAGTTCGCTTGATGTTTACTCTACTATTGTATATCATTTGAATTTGAGTCAGGAAGGATTCTACATACCTTAGGCGCGTCATTAACAAACATACACATATTTTTTTAATTAACAAGAGGCATAACCTTCCACCGAAAAAATGAGAAGACAAGAAGGTAAGAGATTACAAGTTCTACCTGCGTCATAGAATGAGTCTTGTTAAACAAATGATCAGCAATCTTGGGAACGTATGATTGCGTAGATAAGATACTGCTATATGGAGGACGCAGAAGTTACATATGTCATTTAATTTCATATGACGTCATTTTGACTAAAAATTTGATGTGCAATAGAAACAGGTTGTCAAAACAATTGAATTTCGATTATTACACAGAGATTAACATTATTATTTGTTCCAGAAGCAAGATATTCAATAACGCCCTCACCATTCATTCAATCAAACGTTTCTGATCGAATGAGTTTCAATGAAAAGATTGCGAAATTACAAGCTGCCACTGATGAAGCCTCAGCCCAAGTAACTGTAGCAAAAGAAGCTCTTGACCTTGCCACTCAACAATTGGCTGGTTGCAAGGAGAAATATCGCAACCTTCCCCCTAGTGAACAGGAAAGCTTACAAGTAAATGACACGGAGCTACCAGAACTACTGGAAACACAAATACGTGCTAAAAATGTGTATAATACAGTTGTTGCAAGACACGCGACAAATCAAAAGTACTTAACAGCATTCAAAGCCAAACAGCAACAGTAGATCCATGTGTATTGTCTCCCATCAAAAGCTGCAATATTCAAGGAGCAATTCTTCCAATGAGAATAAAGGCAAAACGGCAAAAATTACATTTTTTCGTACTAGAAACAAATGCTTCAACCCAATCATTATTCTGAAATCTTTGAAAAATGCTGAATGCAGTAAGGAAAGTCCTTCTCGCATTTTACATTGAATATTCGTTTGCATCTAACCTCAAATATTGTCTGTTTTTTTATCAACGCCATGATAGATGATGGAATATCTTTCATAAGCATATTGTGTACTTCATTGGTTTCTTACATTAGGTTTTATCATTCGGCATGGAAATAAGATTATACTAAAATTCCATTTCTTGAATAAATCTAAAGGATGGATTTTTGCTGAGCATTAGAATAATGTTTCATTTATTACCTGACTTGATTTCTTGACAGCAGTTAAAATGCAGGAAAACATGATGAAGCAGCAGGAGAAGGATTTTATCTCTCTTTCTACGTACTATACACATTTTTTTCATATATGTATGCATTAATGTTGTTGTGTATGACAGCAGCATTGTGTACTCTTGAAAAAAGCAGGACGAACATTTTTGTTATTCCAACGCTGAAAGATCAAAAAGTCGCATCAAGCTCAGTGCAGTCCGACTGTGTTTCGCATTCATATATTCATAACATCACACTTTCAAGTATTCAAAAATGACATCATCAACAAACTCAGAATCAGACTGGCCCATCCATACAGCATCAAATTCAAAATTTTTATACAAGATCTCAAACAAAGAATTCCGGACGTGTCGCTTGCTTCCTAAATACTCTTCAATCCCAACATCGGAGAGTCATAAAACAAAAAACAGCATAGCAAAGATTCAAATAGTATCTTGGGAGGATCAGCTGGATGTATTACAAGAGTTTGACCCTGCTGATATCATTGGTGCGGAGCTTCAAATTGATTTTCCTCAAGAAGCTAATTTTTCAAGAGCCTTTGAAAATCATTGGAATGAAACTGAAAGAGAAGCAGCTAATGAAGATAATTCTTACGCAAAATCGACCCAGTTCTCAAAGGACAAAATAGAGGAAACAATATGTGCAAGCACCTCATTTTGTGGTCTATCCATGCAAGACAGATTTGACAATGACACTAACATCTTGGATCGTAATACCAATAGTTCGAGTCTACAGGGAAATTTATTTGAGAATGCCACTGCCTATTTGAATGTTTACTGTTATCCACGAATATCGTCTAGCTCAAAGTTCAATTTTATCCCATTTGTTAAATCAAACAATGGATATCGAAAGCCTAAACACGTGAAACTAGAGGCTATGAAATGTGAAGACTTTGCTAACGCAAGAGCATGTGTTCGTGCTATACGTAAGGTGGCTCAGTTGGGGCAGTTTGAATCCATTTCTTCTGATCCAAAACAATTTTTAGTCATAGTGAATCCATACAGTGGCGTTGGGAATGGAACAGCTGTATATAACTCAACAGTAGCACCAATGTTGGAACAATCTGGTGTAGAACATGATGTATACATAACAAAGTATGCTGGCCATGGTAGGGATCGCATGAAAAAGAAAAATGATTTAAATAGCTTAATTAACAGAGGGAGAGAAAATGAAAAACGAAAATTGAATATGATGAAAGAATTAGATGGAGAAAAAGATATTTCACTCTATGATGCGATTATATGCGTTGGTGGAGACGGTCTGCTTTGGGAAATTATTCAAGGAATATGGAACCGTCCAGATCGAGAACAAATTCTCAAAGAAATTTCATTTGGAATAATTGGTTGTGGAACTTGTAATGGGCTTGCTAAAAGTATTACACACGCTGCAAAGGAGAAATACAATCTAGTTGAATCAACTTTTCTCATCTGCAAAGGCAAATTTTCTCCTGTAGATCTATCGCATTATTTTACTAGAAATAAAAGTTATATTGGCTTTTTAGCCTTCACCTGGGGATTTATAGCGGATGTTGATTTAGAATCTGAAAAAATCCGATTTCTTGGCAAATACCGAACTGATGTATGGGCAGTTTGGCGTATCCTTACATTACGGAAATATGGTGCACGCTTTTCGTATCTTCCACCTCAAAAAGTTGATAAAATACCAGAAAATAATGATGATATTCCGGACTCTTTGATGCCACCATTGAGCGAACCTGTTCCTTCTGATTGGGTTACAATTGAAAGTGATTCTTTTTATTTGTTTTGGGCGTCGCAGGTTACTCATGCTTCCTCGGATGTTTATAATTCACCAAATTCCAAATTACAAGATGGACTATTTCGAATCATGGTAATACGGTAAGTTGGTCATTCTGCTCTTTCAAAGTAATCTTTGTTGATGATGTTTCTGACGGTAAGCTTTGAAAATGTAATTTGACTTTGCTTGATAGTAAAAAGAATATGCCAGGATTCATAAAAATGTTTTTAAACATTGAATCAGGGGAGCACATCAACGGTGATGTTTGTGAATATTATGATTGCGTTGCTTATCGATTGGAACCGTTCAAACAAAATAGCAGTTTTAATGATTTAGATGGCGAAGAAATAGAGGAAGGACCAATCCAAGGATGTGTTCTGCCTAGTGCTATTCAATTTTTTACTTAGTATGTGTGCCCCAGTCTCGAGATTTTAGGAAATAAATCTTTGGTAAAAATATCACGTATGGTACATCATCGCAAATTTTGTTTTTGAGTCGATTTGATTAGAATGAATTTAAATAATCACGTCGATAGAAATGTTCATGTATTATAAATACTATGGGATTTTAAAATGCATAGGTTAATTTTCATTTCAGAAAAATAGAGTTATTTTGAATTACCCCTTCAAAAGCGAACCCAGCACCGCAGCCTTTGTGGAAGGTTCAGAATCTTCCATCGGTTTATTTTGGCGAAACTTAAACTTTTGTGCATAGCCCTCTGCATCGGATTTCTTTCTCTTTTTACGTGCTTCAATCCTATCCATAAGTTGACCTCTTTCAACAAGATTTTTGTACGCAGCATTTTCTTTCTTCACCTGCATCATTTCTATTTTCAATTTGTGTTCCTTAACTCTTCTTTCATATGAGACCTTTTCTGTCAAATGGGACCATTGGAATTTGCGCAAAAATTTAATGTTCCACATTTGTCCGTAATGAATACTCCTCTTAAAGTTACTTATGGGAGTATTATTCAAACACATTCCAACACGTTTCGCAACTTTTCTATCTTCATATTCTACCCAACCTTCAACATATCTCTTAGATCCACCTTTCTTTCCAGTTTGTTGTTGTCGTCTTTTTCTTGCAGATGGATCTTCAGGGACCAAATAGACTCTCGTTACTGTGCCAAAATCCGAAAGAAGTGTTTTTACTTTATTGGGGCCCATTTGGGGAGGTACATGTGATATGTAGCAAACTCCACGACGTCGAAGTTTAGCATTGAAATCTTCCACCTCTGATAAGTCTAGCTTCTTTATTTTTTTCTTTTTTTTCGGTCTCTCGTTGTGGCTTTTCTCTGAGTCGTCGTTTGATTCCTCAACTGCGACATTTTCTTCGTCATTGCCACTGCGTACATCCAGGTCTTGACTTTCTTCTTTCTCCTCCATGGTTGGTGATGCTTTCATTTCAAATTTAGATCCTGTTCCCTCTTATGATTCTGATTTTAACTGTAAAAATGGACAGAACGAATGGTTCTTTTTAACGCAAGATGGTATTTATTAATTGGAATCGCTCATACGGTACTTGTAGTTGCTTACTACTCTTTCTACATAAAAGAAAAATCTCATTTTCACTACTTTCACTTCTGCTAAGTGTGTAATTTTGCAAAAAAAATCTAACATAATGTTCAATGGTTCGATTCCTCCCTTTAGTATTTCAGAAATATTTTGTAAAGTTGTGATGAGATAAGTGAAATTGAAGTTCTAATAAAAGAATTTAATCAAGAAGACATTACTAAATAAATCTAAAATGAAAATTAAACTCATTTGAATGGCTTAGTTTCTCATTCATTTATGTTTTGCCATGTTGAAACTTGGAGGTTGTTTTAGTAGAGATTAAAAAGAGGGGCATTTGTACTACTATGAGTTAACTAAGGAACAGAAGCATAAAATGATCAAACTTCCAAAGACAAAAAAAGATAAAATGAATGAAAAGGATCATAAATATGAACAGAGGAATGTTCATAGAGAAATATCTTACATCTTAAATAAGGATAAATGCAAACATATTTGTTTTGTGAGTGGTAGGTATTTAGTGAGCACAAAAGTTACTCCACATATTGATTTCAAAAATACTATCAAAAGAAAAATAATTTCTAAGAATGTGAATGACAAGGAACAACCGGAAGAATTGTTGACCCATCAACAAGTTTTTTCATTTAAGGAAGAATGTATAACATCAGTATTATTAGGTGCAAGTTTGTACACCAACAAGATAAGCAACTCACTGAATCAATTTATTAGATTTGTAAAGGGAAGAAAAGATTTGCATTATATGGATCCAGATTTTCAAAGTGCATACAAGTTATTCTTGAAGAAAAAAAGGGGGCCGGGGCTCATCATTTCCTCAATTTTCATGCTTTATCATAGTACAACCAATAAATTTGTCATACACTTTTGAATAGTGCGCTAGACAAATCAGATTTCAAAAAATATTCATGCATATTAATTGTCCAATTTAAAAAAATAGATAATCCATATTTGTGTATTTTTATATTTTTACTCGCGTAACATTCTTCATTATTATAGTGCATAATAAATTCTCATTGTGCAAAGATTTATTTTTATTCTATGCTAGGAAATTTTATTGTGTAAAAGGAAAAGAAAATTATGTTGTCTTTATTTTTGATTGTCCAGTACCGTAATGGCAATAATTGTATCAATATTCATCTTTTTATTTCACAGTACTTATTTTTGGGCAAATTACCATATATTATTTTATGACGCGCTGCTAGGGCCCTCCCAAAAGGAAGAGATCCCACACTACGTCCGTTTGCTCTACGTACAAACGTGTACTATATTACTAAAAGTATTTTTTTAACAAACGTAAAAAGGTCCGTATGAAATGGATAAAAACACGCATGATGTACAACATATTTTGCTCACGGACGCTGATAAGCACCCTTCTTGGTGTCGTTTCCGCCAAAAGAATTCGTCGAGAGTTTGTAATCTCCCTCTCCTTCCGTATGATCATTGTTTTCTTTTTGTAACTAACCTTTCTTTTGTCAGCAGTCGGACCCATGTTGCTAGAGTCCTGGTACGCGCAATATCCAACGTTTTGCAAATGGAGCTTCTTCTCCGCCAACGACAATGACGGACGTGGAACACTCAAAAATTGTGGAATAGAAAAATTTTAAGTAATTCATGGTGCGTTAGATTAGGTTCCGTACAGACTTTCATTGAAACTCTAATGGGCAGAGCCACAATGTCTGGTTGGAATGAAGACAACTCAAGTGTCATTTCAATCAATCAAGTCAATATATTGGTGGAACATGGAACACTTATCATGGAACAAGTTAGGACCAAAGTCTTAACATATGTGAATACACCAACAAGGAGAGCTCAGAACTCTTATCAAATGTATTTATGTATCATGGTCCTCCTCACCGATGAAGGAAGGACCAAAATATTAACTGAAGCCGAAAAGTACACTGTAAACCAGATCAAGTCTGGACCTCTACTCTTTAAAATCCTTATGACCAAAGCTGCAGTAGACACCAGAGCCACTGTCCTGCACATTAGGACTGCCCTGTCTAATCTGGATAGTTATATGTCCATGATAAAGGGAGATGTAGATAAGTTTAATCAGTATGTTTGTCGGCTTCGACAAGATCTACTTGCTAGAGGAGAACAAACTACTGACCTTTTAGGTAATTTATTCAAAGGATACAAGTCTTGCTCCGACAAGCAATTCACTAATTATATTCAGAGAAAGAAGGGCAACCGATCAATGAGGACTCTCTTAAGATTGATGTTCTCAACAAGTTCAACAGCATAAAGAAAGAGGGTCAATGCAATGCTTTGAGTCCAGAGCAAGAGAAATTAGTTTCACTTTTCTCACCCATAATCACAAAAGGCCTAGTACGCAAATGAGGACTTGGGATGACATAACAGTCCTTGTCTTCTGGTTTTTCTGTGGCATCAGTAAACATTCTCGCTCTTCCCTGATAGGCTTGCTGTTTTCTAAGTACCTTTCCGCAGAAGAATCTGCACTCCATTGACCGTGTCGCTTGAGGTTTACTAACGTAACTCCTGTATCGGCCAAGTTGGTTGCTGCTGACCTCCTAAATCCATGCGAAGTATAGCCCTCATCGCTAATCCCCAAGAGTTTACAGAACTCATTGATAGCCTTTCCTACCTTGTCCCTACCAGTGTTTTGAACACGGGTTTTAGACTTCATGTTCCAGTTTTTCAAAAACCTTGTCTTACCATTCTTTTCTTTTTTTAATTGACTCAAATATTTCTTAAACAGGTTTTCATATACTGCAGGAACATAGAACTTGAAACCATGGTTGACTTGCTTCCTTGCGTGTTCAAAATTGATCACGACACGTCCACTTTCTTCAATTGTGACATCATCAACTTCTAACTTAGTAGCATCGCAGCATCGCAATAGACCAAAATACAGAATGGATACCGTAACGCCAAGGTGAGTTAAATTGTGGTTATTTTCCTCATTCCTCATACACATTGTTAACCCTTTTTGCATTTGTTCAGGTGATAGAACTTTACTTTTCTTGGTGACGTAGGTGTGTGTTTTTTGCTTCAAGAACCTGGATAGCCTAGCAAAGCTGTTCAGGTTTTTGCCATATTTCTCTACGAAATATGAATTCACACATGAGTATACAACCCAAAGGGTTGAAGGTGCGTATTTCGCTCAATTCGGACAACTCAAAGACCGAAACCTTCGATTGTCCCAAAAATTGAGTAGCTCTCCAAAGAAGAAATTCAATCCTGAAAAGAAACAGCAGAAGAACAATTCAGATAAGCAAAAGAAGAATAAGTTCAAGCCTAAGAATAAAGTGGATGAAGCATGGAAGAAGGTACCTCCATCAGATGGAGAACCCAACACCAAGATCAAGGAAGGACAAACCTATAGCTGGTGCTCAGAGCACCTTGCTTGGGACAAGCATCATTGAAAGGATTGCCACATGTATCATAGAAGGATGAAAGATGAAGGTGGATCAGCACCAAATTCAACTGAACATGCAAACTCTGCAACTTTGGAAGCCCTACAAGCCATCCTTGGGTCCGAATGACTCATTGTCCATTACCTCTTCTTCATTTGCACAATCACCTTGTGTAATCTACTCACTTCTATTCTAATGAAGATCTATGACAAAAAACCTGTTTAATCACCATAAATTTGTGTGCATTAATGTTCAATTTTCTACCTAGTAACAAATGGTAGACAAAAGTAAAATGGAAAGCAAGAATAGAATCAAGAAGAAGATTTAATGGATATCAAAAGCAAACAATTTGCAAAATCAACAACAACAAACAAGTCAGAAAGAATTGGCATACCTCCATGGTTAATATCAGACCACGCATCCGAAAGCAAAGGCGAAGCTTTTGAATCTTTTTCAAGCAAGCGAGGAGTAAAAATCCATCATTAACACGCAGACAACCTCTTCATGAAGGACATTAGAGAAAGGAAACAAACAATTAGTTTTTGCAGGGTCAATGCCCATTTCCAAAATGGGATCGCTGAAATGAGAATTTGAGATGTGCAAGAATCAGTAAGACGTTTGCTCCTTCATGCAAAATCAAGGTGGGCTAAGGCTATTCATGATATGGCCCTATGCATTAGTGTCCACAAATGCAAAAATGAATGACTTACCAGATATCATTGACGGTTCCTGTAAGACTGAACGTTTCACAGACGTCCCTGTAGCACCTAGCTTGAAGAAAGCACATAATACCTGGGGTGTCCTGTATTTGCCCTGGATGAAAATTTGCAAAGTGAAACTCCAGAGCAAGAATAGGAACTTACCATGGGCAATTGCCAAGACAAATCAAATTGAAAATGTCAGGTGCTTCCAATCGGCCCTGGTAGAGCACAATCAAGAAAGGAGTCATAACACTAGAGACTACCTAAAAAAATTAATTTCTAGCCTGTTCTGGAACAATACCACCACCGCACTTTTCTGTAATTTGTTTCTTTTCAATGGCCAACTTGATGAGTTGAGCTCAGTTCTCAAGAGATCCATCTCATTCTTGACTTTCTTGCCTCCAACTCTGCTCTTCTTGAATTTATGGCACTGAGTAATCTGGAGCAATTAGAATCAATTGTGGGTGAGAGCAACAAAAAGAAAAGGAGGATCAATTTGGGCACTTTTCAAGGTGGACTTCAAAACACACCTACACATGTCCTTACTGGTATATCTAACATAGAGTCAGCCTTTTTCTTTATGATCAACTACAAGGACCTGCCTCTCTCCCATCATCCTCTTGTGGAACAATGGCTACTTAACATAGCAGACCTGCATTCCTCACCAGACCTCATTAAATACTATGAGAAGAATAACATCACTTCTCCATGGATCCCTCATGCTATGGTCCTGCAGGCCCAACTTCTCCTTTCTTCTATTGTCAAAATCGCAAAAAGCTTTAAACAAAAAACACATTGATTAAGTAATTAAGCTACTTGCCCAAAAGCTTTATTAGTCACCCTTCCTTTGCAGGCATGGTGCGACTTGCAGCCGAAGCTGCATACATAGTTTATTATCACAGAGCCGAGGCTAGTCCTTTCCCAAAAAATAGTAGCCAAAAAGGAAGGCTGTGGACCCCCGGAAGGTTCGAGTATTATGCCAGTTCCTGGTAGTACTTAAAAAATAAAATGAATTTAGGAAATTTAGTGGAGATATGTATTTTTTTAATTTATTTG
>Ga0209092_10000867_pt1 | contig 30696 bp, 24 predicted proteins | sample FraStrMetagenome_FD_187446 | JGI IMG/M metagenome (GOLD analysis project Ga0209092, IMG submission 187446) | Marine eukaryotic phytoplankton communities from Arctic Ocean - Fram Strait ARC3M Metagenome (SPAdes) (version 2) | ecosystem: Environmental > Aquatic > Marine > Oceanic | place: Fram...
TCACGATGAATTGGTAAGCGTTCAGTTTCAGCTTCAATGTCTTTACCGTTATCTACAGGTTCACCTAAAATATTAAAAATTCGACCTAGAGTAGGTGTCCCTACCGGAACTGCAATTGCTGCTCCTGTATCAATAACTTCAACACCACGTTGTAATCCATCAGTTGAACTCATTGATACAGCTCTTACCTTATTATCACCAAGTAATTGTTGTACTTCACAAACTACAATTTTACCAGAATAAGTTACAGTTAAAGCATTGTAAATTTTAGGTAAATTTCCCGCAGGAAAAACAGCATCAATTACTGGTCCGATAATTTGAGTTACATAACCATTTTTTGTGAGTATGTCTGACATATTTCTCATTTTTCTCTCATTTTTTATCCCCCCCGTTCATTATTAGAGATAATTAATAAGTTTCATTGAATTAATCTTATATTGAGGAGCTAAATATTTCTTACATTAATTTCGTTTAATCCAAAATTTTCTATAATGATAAATCTAAAAAAAATTTACAATCGGTTTTCTAATATTATATAATCTATTAATTATCATTTTAAGGGGTTTATGAAAAGAAAAACTTTGTATATCATGTCATCATAATTTTAAAGTTTTATTAAAGTCTAATTATTGAGAAACTGATGAAGCCATTCCACTATAATAATATTGTCAAAAGTTTATTACTATTCAACCTAATAATAATACACGCAGAAGAGCTTAACGATTAACTCACAGCATTTTGGAACATACTCGATATACGCACTCGTATAAATGTTTTTTTGGGGAAACTCTAAACTTCAATAATTTTTTTGTAAATAATTTGTCACTTTAGAAGTTTTTTATTGCAATTAAAGTAAAGTATTATTAATTTGCGAAATACGGTTTTAATGAATAAAAAATATGGGATATCAGGTCAGCTCGAAATCACAAGAAGAAAATTCGTCTTTAGAATCTCAAAAAGAGCAACTGACTCAAAAGGGAATTGAACAGAAAATATTCCAATCGAAGTTGGATCGGCTGCGAATGAAATTAAAAATAAACTGGTCTTTCAAGAATTAATAAACAAAGATTAGAAGTTACTATAGTGGGGAGTTATTCAATCTTTCTCAGTGTTTCATGAGATCACACAACATTTTTTTAGAATTGACTAGTAATAAAAGTAAACACAAATAAATGTTATAAGCTATCACGCTTAAGCTAGTTTATAGAATTCTCAGAATATTTTTGGAAAAGCTCTTCAATTTCTCATGAATACAACTTTTTTAATCAACTAGAATCAAAGAAATAATGAAAAATTGTAACTGTAACATAGTCTGTTACAGTTATGAGAAAATAGAAAAATAATAAAGAATGGAATTTTTATATTTTATCTCGTTTCTAAATGATTCCTTTCTAATTTAGCTCAATTTAATCAAATCTACCATCCGATGTGAATAAACAACAAAAACTGTGAAGAAATCCCGATTATTACCTTCAAAGTTCTCCACGACATAAGATTTTTTTAATTTTTTTTTATTTCTAGTGAACTAGTCGATAGGACGCATAGACAGTACTGGCTCAGTTTCACGGTTAATACCTTTTTCGAAACCTGCTGCTGCAGCTCTTGCTCTTCCTGAATGCCACCAGTGACCTACAAGTAAGAACCAAGAGAAAACCCAATGTGAACAAGTTAACCACGAACGTGGAGATACGTAATTAAAAGAGTTAATCTCTGTAGCTACACCACCTACAGAATTTAATGATCCTAAAGGAGCATGTGTCATATATTCAGCAGCTCGACGTTCTTGCCAAGGTTGAATATCATTACGGATCTTATTTATATCTAAACCATTAGGACCACGTAAAGGTTCTACCCATGGAGCACGTAAATCCCAGAAACGCATAGTTTCACCACCAAAAATAATCTCACCACTCGGTGAACGCATTAGATATTTACCTAAACCTGTAGGACCTTGTGCTGAAGCTACATTAGCTCCTAAACGTTGATCACGCACTAAGAAAGTAAAAGCTTGAGATTGTGAAGCTTCTGGACCTGTAGGACCATAAAATTCACTAGGATAAGCTGTGTTATTATACCAAGCATATACTGCTGCTGCAAATCCCATAAGCGATAAAGCTGCTAGACTATAAGATAGGTATGCTTCACCAGACCAAACAAATGCACGACGAGCCCAAGGAAAAGGCTTCGTTGTGATATGCCAGAAACCACCAAATAGACATAAAACACCTACCCAAATATGCCCACCTACTAAATCTTCCATATTATTAATAGCAATAATCCAACCATCTCCACCAAACGGTGAACGTAGAACATAACCAAAAATAACAGCCGGATTGATTGTTGGGTTTGTGATTAGACGAACGTCTCCACCACCTGGTGCCCAAGTATCATAGATACCGCCAACATACATAGCTTTAATAACTAAAAGGAATGAACCTATACCTAGAAGACATAAATGAATGCCTAAAATCGTAGTCATTTTATTTTTATCACGCCAATCATAACCAAAGAATGGAAATGATTCTTCTAAAGTATCAGGACCAATTAAAGAATGATAAATACCACCAAAACCTAATACAGCTGAAGAAATTAAATGAACAACACCAACAACGAAATATGGGTATGTATTAATAATTTCTCCACCAGGTCCTACACCCCAACCTAACACAGCTAAATGTTGTAAAAGAATACAACCTTGCTCATATAAAGGCTTTTCTGGAATATAATGTGACACTTCAAAAAGTGTCATAGCACCACACCAAAATACCATAACACCAGCATGTGCTACGTGTGCTCCTAAAAGCTTACCAGAAACATTAATTAGACGAGCATTACCAGACCACCAAGCAAAACCAGTAGATTCAATATCTCTACCTGTGACATTATTAAAGGGCGTTTCCACGTGGTAAAACCTCCTCAGGGAATACAAAGTTTTCATGTGGTTGATCTTGTGCAGCCATCCATGAACGGATACCTTCATTTAGAAGGATATTCTTCGTATAGAATGTTTCGAATTCTGGATCTTCCGCAGCACGTAATTCTTGAGATACAAAGTCATAAGCACGTAAATTTAATGCTAAACCAACAACACCAATTGCACTTGTCCATAGACCAGCTACTGGTACGAATAACATAAAGAAATGTAACCAACGCTTGTTAGAGAATGCTACACCAAATATTTGTGACCAGAATCTATTCGCTGTTACCATAGAATAAGTCTCTTCTGATTGTGTCGGCGTAAAGGCACGGAACGTATTTGCAGCATCACCGTCTTCAAATAGAGTATTTTCTACCGTCGCACCATGAATTGCACAAAGTAATGCCCCACCCAGAATACCAGCAACACCCATCATGTGAAATGGATTAAGTGTCCAATTATGGAAACCTTGAAGGAATAAAAGGAAACGGAAGATAGCTGCGACACCAAAACTTGGAGCAAAAAACCAACTTGCCTGACCTAAAGGATAAATCAAAAATACAGACAGAAAAATAGAAATTGGGCCCGAAAAAGCAATAGCATTGTAAGGACGAATACCAACAAGACGTGCAATTTCAAACTGACGTAAACAAAAACCAATAAGACCAAATGCGCCGTGAAGGGCTATAAATGTCCAAAGACCACCAATTTGACACCAACGTGTAAAATCACCTTGAGCTTCCGGACCCCATAATAAAATTAGTGAGTGACCCATACTATTAGCTGGTGTTGAGACAGCCACTGTAAGAAAGTTACACCCTTCTAAATAAGAAGTAGCCAAACCATGTGTGTACCATGATGTAACAAATGTTGTACCTGTAAACCAACCACCGACAGCTAGGTATGCTGTAGGGAATAATAATAGACCAGACCAACCTACAAAAACGAAACGGTCACGTTTTAACCAATCATCTGCTAGATCGAATACACCACGTTCTTTTAATCGACCAACTGAAACAGCCATACTTATAAAAAAGTTTGCCGCAGGATAAGAAAATATATATTTCTTTTTCTTTAAAACTTATAGTAAAAACATTCTAATACCGTAGTCTAATAAGATAAATTTAATTTTTAGATACTTGAATCAGGTATAATGCAGAGTTTTAACAAAAAGATAATTAAAGTCAGACTTATAATAACTTACATTATAAAAATATCTTTAAGGATCAATGGAGCTCTAAGCATTGATTTAATAGCATATTTTAGATAGTATACTTATAGTAAATATGTCTATAATTATACTTTATTTAAATTAGAATAATATCTAATTGGAAGTAAATAATAATAATAATAATACAATCTTTATAAACACGAAATAAGTTTTCTTATTTTTAGAACAACTCACATATCTCGATAGATTAATGAAAAATAAACTTAAAACAAGAAGTTCCGCTCAGAAACGTTATAAAAAAACGGGAACAGGAAAATTTATACGTCGTAAAGCTTTTAAAGGTCATATTTTAGAAAAAAAAAGTGCTAAGCGTAAACGCAATCTTAATCTTCGTGAATGCGTTTCAAAAGGAGACAGTCAGGCTATTAAATTAATGTTGCCTTATAGTTAAAAAAAATGGTAAGGATTAAACGTGGTAATATATCTCGTAAAAGAAGAAAAAAAGTATTAAAATTAGCAAAAGGTTTCAAAGGGGCACATTCTAAACTTTTTCGTGTAGCTAACCAACAAGTAATGAAAGCATTAAAGTATTCATATGTTGGACGTAAGCAAAAGAAACGGGTATTTAGACGTTTATGGATCACAAGAATTAATGCTATAACAAGAAATCGATACAATAAACCGTATAACAAATTTATGCATGAAATCAAAAAAGAAAATATTGGATTAAATCGTAAAATACTTTCAGGATTAGCCATTTTAGATCCAGTTACATTTGATAAAATAAATTGTCATCTAGATTCTAGTTTTCTCGAGTAAAATTTGTGACAATAAACATGATAAATACTAATATTGTTGTATTCAAAAGAGTCTAATGAGATTCTGAGGATGTGAAAAAGGATGGACAAAAGAAATAGAGCAGATGAATCAATAAGATTAAATGAATTAAAGAACAGAAAAATAGAAAACCAAATAAAAATAATAACCCTAACACCGAAGATGATTAGCTAAATTTGCTCGAAAAAAGCTTTTAAATTGAATTGAAAAGATATAAATAAAAATTTTTACGTTTAATAATTAAGTTATTACTTAGATCCTGAAAAATTATCACACAAACATATTTCGTTATTGGATTGATCTTTTATTGATCACAGAGCTGTCTACAGGTTTCACTGAGTTATTACAATATTTCTCAGTGTTTCATGAGATCACGCAACATTTTTTTAGAATTGACTAGTGATAAAAGTAAACACAAATAAATGTTATAAGCTCTATTAACACTTAAGCTAGTTCATAGAATTCTCAGAATATTTTTGGTAAATCTCTTCAATTTCTCATGAATCAACTTTTTTAATCAACTAGAATCACAGAAACAATAAAAAATTGATAACTGAACATAGTCTGTTCAGTTATCAGAAAACGGAAAAATAATAAAGAATGGAATTTTTATATTTTATTTCATCTCTAAATCGAAGAAATTATTAAAATAAAATTTTTTATGTTAAAGATCCCTTTCCAATTTAAAGCGCATTTAGCCATCAATCATCAGCTCTTCATAAAAAGTTTCATTTTAAAGCAGTGAGAATTTAAATCAATTTAACCAAATTTACCAGACGTTGAAGCAATAACAAAAGCTGCATACGTTAAAATATAACCAACCGCAAAATGGGCTAACCCCACTAATCGAGCTTGTACAATCGATAAAGCTACTGGTTTATCACGCCATCTTACTAAATTCGCTAATGGTGTACGCTCATGCGCCCACACTAGTGTCTCAATAAGTTCTTGCCAATAACCACGCCATGAGATTAGGAACATAAAACCAGTTGCCCAAATTAAATGACCAAATAAGAACATCCAAGCCCAAACCGCTTGACTGTTCATACCAAATGGATTATAACCATTAATTAATGGAGAAGAACTTAGCCATAAGTAGTCACGTAGCCAACCCATAATATAATTCGAAGATTCGTTGAATTGGGCAGGATTACCTCCCCAGATAGTCATATGTTTCCAATGCCAATAGAATGTTACCCAAGCAATAGTATTAAGCATCCAAAACATAGACAAATAGAAAGCATCCCAAGCAGAAATATCACAAGTACCACCACGACCTGGACCATCACAAGGGAAACTATAACCAAAATCTTTTTTATCAGGCATTAACTTCGAACCACGTGCATCGAGAGCACCTTTCACTAAAATTAGTGTTGTTGTATGCAATCCTAATGCAATAGCATGATGAATTAAAAAATCTCCAGGACCAATTGTTAAGAATAATGAATTTTTCTCATTATTAATCGCTTCCGACCAACCCGGTAACCAAACTTTCGAACTTGCTACACTAGCTGGACTATCTGGAGAAGCTAATAAAACATTAAAACCATATAATGCTTTACCGGAAGCAGCTTGAATAAATTGAGCAAAAACTGGCTCAATCAAAATTTGTTTTTCTGGTTGACCAAATGCAACCACAGTGTCGTTATGAATGTAAAGACCTAGAGTATGGAAACCTAAAAATAACGAAACCCAACTTAAATGTGAAATGATAGCCTCTTTATGTTCTAACATACGAGCTAGTACATTGTCTTTATTTAGTTCGGGATCATAATCACGAACAAAGAAAATCGCACCGTGTGCGAAAGCACCAACCATAAGAAAACCAGCAATATATTGATGATGTGTATACAACGCAGCTTGTGTTGTAAAATCTTTAGCCATATAAACGTAAGAAGGCATTGCATACATGTGCTGAGCAACTAATGAAGTAGCTACACCTAAACTAGCTAAAGCTAGACCAAGTTGCATGTGCAGAGAATTAGTAATTGTATCATAAAGACCACGATGACCTGCGCCTAAGCGACCACCTGGTGGACGATGCGCGTCTAGAATTTCTTTCATGTTATGACCAATACCAAAATTAGTTCGGTACATGTGACCAGCAATAATAAATACTACACCAATTGCAAGATGATGATGAGCAATATCCGTTAACCATAAAGATTGTGTTTGAGGATTAAAACCACCTAAGAATGTTAACATAGCTGTCCCTGAACCCTCAACCGAACCAAACACATGACCTGCTGCATCAGGATTAGCTGCATAAGCGAACCAATTACCACTAAAGAATGGGCCTAAACCTTCAGGATGAGGTAAAGTTGTTAAGAAATTATCCCAACCAACATGGATCCCACGTGATTCAGGAATTGCCACATGAACTAGATGTCCAGTCCAAGCTACTGAACTAAAACCAAATAAACCTGATAAGTGATGGTTTAAACGTGATTCATTATTTTTAAACCAAGATAAACTCGGCTTAAATTTTGGTTGTAAGTGTAACCAACCAGCAAATAAAAGAAGTGTAGATAAAAGTAACAAACCAATCGAGCCAAGATACAAATCATTGTTTGTACGCATCCCAATAGTATACCACCAATGATATACACCAGAATATGCAATGTTTACCGGATAGTTTACACCACCGCGGGTGAAAGCTTTAAGTGCAGGCTCACCAAAATGAGGATCCCAAATAGCGTGTGCAATGGGTTTAACTTTTAATGGATTCAAAATCCATTGTTCGAAATTACCTTGCCAAGCAACATGGAAAAGATTACCTGATGTCCATAAAAATATAACTGCAAGATGACCAAAATGAGAAGCGAATATCTTTTGATATAGACTTTCCTCAGTCATGCCGTCATGAGCTTCGAGGTCATGCGCGGTTGCAATACCATACCAAATTCGACGTGTAGCCGGGTCTTGAGCAAGAGCCTGACTAAATTTAGGGAACTTAGTTACCATAATAATTTATTACCTTATTTAAAATTTAACCAACTGAAATGATTCTTGCTAAAAAGAAAGACCAAGTTGTTCCAATACCACCCAATAAATAATGAGCCAGACCTACAGCTCGACCTTGTGTAATACTAAGTGCACGAGGTTGAATTGAAGGAGCAACTTTAATTTTATTATGTGCCCAAACAATTGATTCAATCAATTCTTGCCAATAGCCTCGACCACTAAATAAAAACATTAAACTAAAGGCCCAAATAAAGTGAGCACCTAAGAAAATAAGACCATAAGCCGAAACTGCTGAACCATAAGATTGAATTACCTGTGAAGCTTGAGACCAAAGGAAATCGCGAAGCCAACCATTAATTGTGATTGCACTATTCGCAAAGTTTCCACCAGTTATATGCGACACCGCCCCTTCTGGACTAATTGTCCCCCAAACATCAGATTGCATTTTCCAACTAAAATGGAAAATAACAACAGAGATAGAATTATAGTTAAACTAGAGGCCTTGTTACCTTAGCCCCCGTCGACAGATCCGGACGTGAGATTTTCACCTCATCCGGCTCCTGCCTAAAAGAAATTATGTTGCGTTTTCACTTTTGCTGACTAGGTTGATAATCTTTGTAGTAAATTATCATCCCGAGTTTTTGAAATGTGACAATATTTATGAAGAAGCTGAGATTTGAATATACGTCTTTACCACCTTTGGAGCTTGGAATAATATGATCAACTTCCACACTGAATCAATTAAGAATGAAGTTTTACAGTAAGGGCAAAACCCTTTTTGCGATTTGATCAGTTTCGTTGTCGAGTGTTCCAGTTCCTTTATTAATTGTTCGTTTTCCCCAATATAAATTATCTCCGTTATACGGCGAGTAGTCTCCACGTATTTTTACCCATTTTCTTGATTTGACCCAAGATAGATGGGGAAGCCAATTTCCTTTGCTTATTCCTGATTTACCTAGTTGTTTTCCATGTAAAACCCAATTATCTTGGTGTTTTGATCCATCGAGGAAGTAAGACTTGTTACTAGGAAAATACCTTTGTTTCACTTCCTTCTTTCCATTACGGGTATCTCTACGAAATACCCAAGCACGAAGCTTTTGAAAAATTAAGTGTGTAAGTTTCTTAAAGATTGAAGAGCATTCGCTAAAGCGAAAATAATTTGCCCAACCCATAATAACAGGGCGAAGTAAATTAATCAGGTTATAACTTGAAGCATTACGATTATTTATAACAATTTTTCGAACTTTTAATAGTAGTCTCGCTTGGGATAATCTACTTGGATATATTTTAGTCCTTTTACTACTGCCCCTTGTTATAGTTATACATGTAAATCCAAGAAAGTTGAAACCATTAGTTGTTTTACGTATAGCAGTTTTCTCTTCACTGAGTATAAGACGGGGACCGTCCCATAACCACTTTGATATTTCTGCTTTTGCTTCACGAATAATATTTTCGTCCTTATGAATTATCACAAAATCAGCTACGTATCGAATTATAAATAATGACTTGCGTTTCGCGATTTTACTATACTGGTTCGTTTTTGCAAACGAAGGTTTTGTACAGATCCAATCTTTCATGTGTTTTTCCATTCCATGGAGAGCAATATTAGATAATAACGGAGATATAATGCCACCTTGCGGAGTTCCTTTTTGGTTTTCTGGAATATCTTCCCATTGTTTTGTTTTTGACAATTCTTGCATAATGCCTGCTTTTAACCACGCTTTAACCTGAGCTTCCATTTCAGGAAGAGTGTTAAGTTTCTTTAAAAGATATATGTGATCAATTTGATCAAAACATTTGGATATATCGGCATCCAAAACATATTTATGATACCCTTCTTCCTTTGAATGATTCCGAAGAGAGGAGAAAATGGCTTCCATAGCATCTTGACAATTACGACCTGGGCGTGACCCATAAGAGTTAATTTCAAAACGAGCTTCCCATTCAGGTTCGAGAGCAAGTTTACATAATGATTGTTTTGCCCTATCACCCACTATAGGAATTCTAAGTGGCCTTTTCTCTGATTTACCCGGTTTCGGGATATATGCACGACAGATAGGTAACGCTTTCCTATCCAATCTCAATTGCTTTACTAATTTTATCTTTTCGATGTCCGTAACGTATATTTGTCCATCGACTCCTGGAGTCGTTTTGCCTTTATTTAAGGTCGTTACCAGCCTTACTGCAATTAATTTGGCATCTGTACTTCTCAGGAGACGCTTTTGTAAACATTTTGCCTTTGAGATGTTACCCTCTTTAGCTGCTTTATAAATTCTAGTTTGATATCGGAGGATTCTTTTATCGACCAAAGGCCAATTAATATCCTTCCACGCTGCTATGCTCATGTGTACCTCTATAAATTTATAACATTAATTTCTATTAGACCTTTTAGGCGTTAGCGTATCCAATTTATCGTTATTTAAAATAATTGGCGTGCTTCTCCTAAAAGTCCCTCACGAATAGCTAATATGAGCTAGGTACCCGCCTTATCAGGCCTTGCTATTCGCTTTCCACCGTTCCACCCTTAAATATCATTTCTACTTTAGGCCTGTACATTACACGATCCCATTTCACGGTAAGCCGCTACTTCCTGTCGTTTAATATGGACGATATTAAACGTTTACGGGATTTGAGGCGGGTTTAATACCAGAGGTATGAACTGCCATCAATTAAATATCTAAACTAAGTTTCTTATTTCGATATATCATGCTTAAATACATACTTTTCATAAAAGTAAACAACTTATAACCATAGAAGAATACCCAATATCTTTGCTAAACCCGCATATAACCCTCGTTATAATTGGTAAGACATTAGGGCGAGGCACAGGCACCTCGGAGGAATTTAACCTCCTTTAAAAGTAGTTATATCCTTATTGTATCGATCACTTTTTCAAGTGAAAAAATAAATATCTTTTCACTTGAATTAGACTTTTATTAAAATTATTATTGATAAATTCTTCGGCTTTTAATTTATTTTATAGTTTCTCGAAAGCGAGCACCAGTAAAAACCTGATACTGGTCTAAGCTCAACACTATCATTGTCGTAGACGTACAACTTTTCAAATTTGAACATAAAATAAACAATTGCCTTGGGACATTAACGCGTCTCATCATAGTCCAGTAACACTCAATGATACAACTGGAATAAAGATTCGATTTAACTAGTCTCTAACAGACAGAAAAATTCTGTTAAAAATTCATGCATCATTTACCTCCATTTATACTTAGTAATTAAAAATTTATATCAGTGATCATTCATAAAGAATAGGATAACCTTATATATTTGCTTAAGCAAATTTTACGTTATCAACGGGTCGCACCATCCAGAATAAACCTAAGAATACATGATCCCAGGATGAAGACTGACATGTCCCACCACGACCTGGTCCATCACAAGGGAAACGGAAACCTAAATTAACTTTATCTGGAATAAGTTTTGAACTACGTGCATAAAGAACTCCCTTCAGTAAAATTAGAACCGTTACGTGAATAGTGAAAGCATGAATATGATGGACCATAAAATCAGCTGTACCTAATTTAATAGGCATCATAGCGATCTTTGAACCAACAGAAACAATATCACCACCGAAAGCATAACTGGCTGTTGCTAATGCATTAGGTGCAGTATTACCTGGGGCCGCAAGGTGCGTATTCTGAATCCACTGTGCAAATACCGGTTGTAATTGAATGGCTTTATCAGAAAACATATCTTGTGAACGACCTAAAGCGCGCATAGTATCGTTGTGTACATATAATCCAAAACTATGTGTACCTAAAAAAATACACACCCAGTTTAAATGTGAAATAATAGCATCACGGTGACGTACAACACGATCTAATAGATTATTATAATTCGCTGAAGGATTATAGTCACGAACCATAAAGATTGCACCGTGTGCAGCAGCCCCTACGACACAAAAACCACCAATCCACATATGATGTGTAAATAGTGACAATTGTGTAGGATAATCAGTAGCAATATAAGGATAAGGAGGCATAGCATACATATGGTGTGCTACAATAATACTAAGAGAACCAACCATAGCTAGGTTGATTGCTAATTGAGCATGCCATGATGTTGTTAAAACTTCATATAAGCCTTTATGACCTTCGCCAGTGAAAGGCCCTTTATGAGCCTCTAATATTTCTTTCATACTGTGACCAATACCCCAATTAGTACGATACATGTGACCAGCCACAATAAATAGAACAGCTAAGGCTAAATGATGGTGCGCAATGTCAGTTAACCAAAGTCCACCAGTAACTGGATTTAAACCACCCTTAAAAGTTAAAAAATCAGAGTATTCATTCCAATGTAAACCAAAAAAGGGCGCTAAACCTTTAGAAAAACTTGGGTATAATTGTGCCATTAATTCTCGATTGATCAAGAACTCGTGTGGTAATGGAATTTCTTGTGGTGTTACACCTGCATCTAATAACTTGTTTATAGGTGCTGCAATATGAATTTGATGACCTGACCATGATAAACAACCTAAACCTAGTAGACCAGCTAAATGATGATTCATCATAGACTCAGCATTTTGGAACCATTCTAATTTAGGTGCAGCTTTATGATAATGGAACCAACCTGCAAACATCATTAATGCCGACATAAATAAGCCGCCTAGAGCTGTCCAATATAATTCGACCTCACTAGTAATTCCTTCAGCACGCCAAATTTGGAAGAATCCGGATGTAATTTGAACACCGGAGAAATTACCCCCCATATCACCATTTAGGATTTCTTGACCAACAATAGGCCAAACAACTTGGGCACTTGGTTTTATAGCTAGTGGATTTGTTAACCAAGCTGAATAATTAGAGAAGTATGCACCATGGAAATGCATTCCACTAATCCATAAAAAAATTAAAGATAATTGACCAAAATGTGCACTGAAGATTTTTCTAGAAATATCTTCTAACGAACTTGTTTGGTTATCGAAATCATGCGCATCAGCATGTAGATTCCAAATCCAAGTAGTGGTTTTGGGACCTTTAGCTAACGTTCTTGAAAAATGGCCAGGTTTTGCCCATTTTTCAAAATTTGTATCAACAACATTACGATCAACTAAAACTTTTACTTTAGTTTCACGTTCGTTTGGACTAACAGTCATATAACTTTCCTTTTTGGAAAATAGAAACTAGAAACTCTCATATTTCATAAATATATAATCTCTATATATTTCAATATAAGTTTGTAAATAGTATAAACCAAAGTTCCTATAATAGCTATACTAATTTTTTTATTTTAAAATAATTGAAATAAAAAATACTTTCTAGTATATTAAAAACAAGAAAAGCTGGTGTAGCTCAATTGGTAGAGCAACTGATTTGTAATCAGTAGGTCGGGGGTTCAAGTCCCTTCACCAGCTATAATTAAAATTAAGCTCCATAAATTAGAAATTTCATTAAAGAGTAATTTTAAACTGATTTTATGCTACAATATTTTATACCCTGAAATTTTAGAGTTTAAAAAGTACATCTAAATAAATTAAAAACATGTTAAAAATTTTTAACCCCAATAAGACAAAACAAATAATCCGAGGTCAAGAGATAGTCAATATCAATAACTTAGAACAAAGTATAAAAATACTCAGTGACATTGAAATTCGCGAAGAAATGTTGAAACTTTTACTTCAAGCAAAAAAAGAAGTCTCACTTGACAACATATTAGAGAAATCTTTTGCACTAACTCGAGAAGCGAGTTGGCGTACACTCGGGTTAAAACATTTTGATACTCAACTCCTTGGTGGATTAAAATTACATAAAGGGAAAATAGTAGAAATGAAAACAGGAGAAGGAAAAACATTAGTTGCAACATTACCTGTTTGCCTAAACGCTTTATCCTTAAGAGGCGTACATGTTGTAACTTCAAACGAGTATTTAGCACAACGCGATCAACATTGGATGAGCCAACTATACAGATTCCTTGGACTTTCAGTTGGTCTAGTAAATGAAAATATGACACCGATGGAGAGAAAAAAGAGCTATGCTTCAGATATAACATATCTGACAAACAGTGAACTTGCTTTCGATTATTTGAGAGATAATATGGCTGTTGAACCTTCAGAATTAGTTCAGCGACCATTTAATTATTGTATAATTGATGAAGTAGACTCTATCTTGATCGATGAAGCAAGAACACCTTTAATCATTTCAGGTACATCAAAAACACCTGTTGAGAAATATGTAGTTGCTGATGAAATTGCTAATTACTTAGAAAAAACAATTCATTACAAAGTTGATGAAAGAAATAAGAATATAACTTTAACAAGTAAAGGAATCTCTCAGGTACAGGCTTTTCTAAATATACAAAACCTATACGACCCTAGAGATCCATGGATACCTTATATCTTAAATGCAATAAAAGTTCGTGTTTTATTCACAATAGATTCAAATTATATTATCAAAAATAATGAAATTTTAATAGTGGATGAGTTTACGGGACGTATAATGGAAGATCGAAGATGGAGTGATGGCTTACACCAAGCAGTAGAGGCAAAAGAAAATGTACCTATTCTTGAGGGTTCAGAAACACTAGCATCTATTACATACCAAAACTTTTTCCTTTTATACCCAAAATTATCAGGTATGACTGGAACTGCAAAAACTGCAGAAGTAGAATTAGAAAAAATTTATGGACTTAATGTTGAAGTTTTACCGACAACAAAACCAATGGTTCGAAAAGATTTCTCTGACCTTGTTTACAAAGACGAATTATCAAAATGGAAAGCTGTAATAAAAGAGTGCGTAAACGTATATTCAACAGGTTGTCCTATATTAATAGGAACAACAGATATTGAAAAATCAGAATTAATTGCACAATTATTAGATGAACGGAAATTACCATACCAGTTATTAAATGCAAAACCTGAGAATTTAAAAAGTGAAGCAAAGATTATAGCACAAGCGGGATGCTCTTATAACATAACAGTTTCAACAAATATGGCTGGGCGTGGCACAGATATAATGCTGGGAGGTAATCCGGATTTTAAATCACGTCAACGTATTATAAACTTATTATCAAAATTTAACATTAACGACTCTTCTGAGCTATATAAAACACTATTTAAGGATAAAAATGTAAAGAAAATTAAAAACATAGAAGATCTGCATGATGTCAAAACACTTCTAAAATATATTTCCGAAAATGGGATAGCAATTAAAAGTATCCAAATGTTAAAATATTGGAATAGATTAACAACCGAGAAAACTCTGATAAATATTATTGAAAATGGTTTTATCGATAAGACAGATCTAATTCATAATATCGTTCATGATTTATATAAATATTATTATAGTATTTATAAAATTGAATGCGATAATGAAAAACAAAAAATCATTAAATCTGGTGGATTATACGTAATTGGAACAGAACGACATGAATCACAACGTATAGATAACCAATTACGTGGTCGAGCTGGTAGACAAGGTGATCCAGGTCGTTCACGTTTCTTTCTTAGCTTAGACGATGATATACTTAGAATTTTTGGTGGATCAAATATAAAGAATTTAATGAATCGATTTCAACTCGATAATGATACTCCATTACAAGGTAATTTTTTATCAAAGAGTTTGAATTCAGCGCAAGAAAAAGTTGAATCACAATACTATGATACAAGAAAACGATTATCAGACTATGATGAAATAGTAAACATTCAACGAAAAGCCATATTTAATGAACGAAAACTAATACTCGGATTCAGAAGTGTTCGTGCTGAACTAATTTTTTATGGAGAAGATTTAATAGGAAGTTTAGTGCAAGAACTTAAACTAATGACGATGAAAAAGAACTCTCCCGATAAAGAATTTGATAAACTAAATAAAGAGATATCTTATATTTTAAATGTTCCTTACGTTATTGTTAGTTTTACACAAGCAAAAGAATTAAAACTTAAAGATTTATACCGTATATTTTGTAACCAATTTTGGCTAAGTTACGATATAAAAGAAATTGAATTTGAAATGTACACACCAGGTTTAATCCGTTTATTAGAAAAATCTTTATTGCTAAATCAAATAGATTTAGCTTGGAAAACCCATTTAGAAAAGATAGATATATTACGTGACTCAATTGGTTGGAGAAGTTATGGACAATTAGACCCATTAACAGAGTATAAAAATGAAGCTTTTAATTTATTTATTGAAACTACGCGTGAAATCAAATACAATTCAGTATATAATATGCTAAAATCAAGTTTTGTATAGAGTTTAAAACACACTAAGAATTAATTATGACTAAAAGAACATTAGGTGGTACAAATAGGAAAGCAGTTAAAGTATCTGGATTTAGAGCACGTATGAGAAATAGTAAAGGTAAGAAAATCATAAAACTTCGCCGTAAAAAAGGTCGCTTAAGGCTAAGCCATTAATTCTCTCAAAGTTTATTATGAATTTCTCTGAAGAGTTTATTTTATTATTAAACGCTAGATACCCGATACTATATATTTATAGTTTTGAAGAAGATAGACTCGAGTATTCTATACGTAGCTCCTTACATAAATTACCTGAAAGAGCTATTTATACATGGGATTTTGTTGAAGGCTACACTAATAACCCAAATATAAAGGGGTTTGCATCGAAGAATCCATTGCAAGCCCTGGATCTAATAGAAAAGGTAACTGCAGAGACCGCAGCAATCTTCATATTGAAGGATTTCAACAAATTTTTAAGTGATATATCTGTCGCTCGTAAAATAAAGAACTTGGGGAGAATTTTAAAGACTCAGCCCAAAACTTTAATTATCACAGCAACAGAAGTTAATGTACCAAGTGAATTAAGGGATTTAATTACTATTACAGAATTCAAATTACCTACATTGACGGAAATCAAAAGTGAACTGAAACGCTTATTTACATCCTTAGACCAAACCTTGGATCTTGAATTTATTGAAGTCTTAGCACTATCCTGCCAAGGCTTATCCATTGAACGTATCCGACGAGCACTGTCAAAATCGATAGCTAAATATTCTAAGATTAATAAAGAGACAATTAATTTAATATTAACAGAAAAACGACAAATAATAAGTCAAACCGAAATTCTAGAGTTTGAATCAAGTCAAATCTATCTGAATGATATTGGTGGCTTAAAAAATTTAAAAGAATGGTTACTTAGAAGAAAAGGTGCATTTAGTGAAAAGGCAGAAAATTACGGGTTACCTTCTCCGAAAGGTTTATTACTCGGTGGTATACAAGGTACAGGAAAATCTATTACAGTAAAAGCAATTGCAAATGATTGGAAACTCCCATTATTACGGCTTGATGTAGGAAGATTATTCGCTGGTATTGTAGGTGAATCAGAAAGTAGAGTTCGACAAATGATCGATATTGCTGAAGCATTAGCTCCTTGTATATTATGGATAGATGAAATTGATAAAGCTTTTTCCACACAAAATACAAGTAATGATTCTGGGACAACTAGCCGAGTATTCGGTACGTTTATAACTTGGTTATCAGAAAAGACAAGTCCTGTCTTTGTCGTAGCAACAGCAAATAATTTTAAAACATTACCTCTAGAAATTATCAGAAAAGGAAGGTTTGATGAAATATTTTTTGTAAATTTACCCGATTCAGATGAAAGACAACAAATATTCGAAGTATTATTGAAACGAATAAGACCGGAAAAACTAGGTGATTTTAATACCATACTTTTGAGTCAGAAGTCTGAAGGTTTTTCAGGAGCAGAAATAGAACAAGGAATTATTGAAGGTATGTTTATTGCATTTAATGAAAGAAGGGATTTTATAGATGAAGATATTATTATCGGTTTAAAACAAATTATACCAATTTCTCAGGTAGATATTAAACAAATACAAGAGTTACAAGAGTGGGCTTTATCGGGAAAGGTTAGACTAGCATCTTAAAAAGAACACATTATTATGAATTTTTCAGTATTCCGTTACTTTACGAGTCTAAAGCTTGCGATAAGCTTACTCTTGATCATTGCCCTTTTTAGTATTATTGGGACAGTTATTGAACAAGGCCAATCAATTGAATTTTATAAAATTAATTATACCAACACTTTTTATTGGAACGTATTTCTAACATTAGGCTTAGATCATGTCTATCAAACTTGGTGGTATATAACGTCATTAATTTTATTAGGTATATGTTTAATCAGTTGTACCTTTTTTCAACAGTTTCCGACTCTAAAAATAGCACGTAGATGCTTTTTTCAATCAAAACCACGTCAATTTAAGAAACAAAAATTAACTTCTAGCATTAATAAACAAAGTTTTTTAGACTTACTAAAATTTTTACAAAACACGGGTCACACTATTTTTCAGCAAAATATTAAAATTTATGCTTACAAAGGTATCTTAGGTCGATTTGCTCCGATAATCGTACATGTAAGTTTACTTTTAATCTTAAGCGGAAGTATGATAGCTGCATTAGGGGGGTTTAGTGGCCAAGAATTAATAACTAAAGGTGAAATTTTTCATCTACAAAATACGAATAATATCAGTATTTTTAGTGAAGTTCCAGATATCCCATTAAGAATGAATGATTTTTGGATTGAATATACAAAAGAAGATCAAGTAAAACAGTTTTATAGTGATTTATCTGTCTTAAGTTCACAAGGTAATGAGCTAATAAGAAAAACCATTTCTGTTAACTTTCCTCTACATTTTAAAAGCTTAACTATCTACCAGACTGATTGGAACGTCATTGGTTTACGATGTAAAATAGAGAATCAAACCTACCAATTACCTCTAGTGCCATTTACAAATGCAAAAAATTTATGGAGCTCATGGATACCTTTTGTAAATGAGACAGGTTTATTCTTAATCCTAAAAAATTTAGAAGGAAACTTTTTAGTTTACAATACATTGGGTAACTTTATAGGAGAAATGAATATAAATGAAATACTTTTATTAAATAAGTCATTTCAAATAATTGAAATAATAACAGAAACGGGACTTCAAATTAAAGCAGATCCTGGTATAAAAATAATTTACTCAGGTTTTGGTATGTTAATGATAAGTACTTTAATCAGTTATATTTCATATACCCAATTTTGGATACTTAACGCCCAGAAAAAAATTTTTGTTAGTGCAAAAACAAACCGCGCTCAATTAAACTTACGTCTTTTATTTCTTAAGTTTATTTCTTTAGAAAATGAAAACCAGAGATAGATTCTTTCAAAGAACTTCATGAATTTTGACATTAGATAATGGTTATTATATCTTGTATTGTACTTGGGGTATAGCCAAGTGGTAAGGCATCGGACTTTGACTCCGCCATTCGTAGGTTCAAGTCCTACTACCCCAGTTTAGCGAAAGATGTAAATTTATATTGAAATTATGATCGTTTTATGCCATAATAAAATATAAGCTAATAGCGGGTATAGCTCAGTGGTAGAGCGTGACCTTGCCAAGGTCGATGTCGCGCGTTCGAATCGCGTTACCCGCTTAGGGTAATTAAAGGGTCGGTGCCCGAGTGGTTAAAGGGGGCGGATTGTAAATCCGCTGGCTGTGCCTACGTTGGTTCAAATCCAACTCGGCCTACTTTAATAATCCGACTTAAGTAGTTATTCTATGGTTGCAATTAAAAGTTTTATTTAAAAAGAAAATATACATATGTCATTTAACATTATCCCTCGTAATTACTGGTTATTAGCAGGCACTGTTTGGATTGTATTCGCGTATATGAAGACAGTCCGCGAAAACGGACAATACTCGTTGACAGGTAAATCAGATGAGTTTACTATTTTTTTAGGTATACCTTATACTCTCGGAATTTTATTACAAGGTTTCAGGCTCGATCAAATGTTGATATTCTCACAAGGGGTCTTAGTATTTTTATTTTGTGTCATAACGCTCGAATTAATGGAAACACGTCATCGCGTTGAATTAGATAACAGAACTCGCCATCAAGCATATCGTAGAGAAAAATCAACCATTCAAAAAGAACAATTTGGAGAAGCTAAATTTTTAGAAAGAGAAAAGTATCGCTAAACGATCTCACAAAAAGATCTTGTATTGAATCCATGATGAAAAAACGCTAAGGATGAAATAAAGATTACGCCGATTTTTAACATGATGAGAAAATAACTAACCATTTAGTAAACGTTAGTTTTTATCGATCAATTTTAAAGTTTATTAAAACAAATAAAATTATAGAAATTTATTATGACAATATTTTAGCCAACTATTATTATGAAATATTTATATATATAAATATATATATTGATCTGAAGGTAAAGTAATTTATGATTTTTCTGTTTGAGTGTATCTCGCATAAAATTATTGTTTCTAGATTTAGATAAAACTTTCGGATATAATCAAAAAGTTTATAGATTATTGAAAAAAATCAATAACAAGAATTGTTATCTACACAAACAGAGCACAAACAGCTTTATTAAACAAGAGAGTCAGTAGAACAAGAACGCGTAGATCGACTTTTAAAAGATAAAATCAATAAAAAATTTTCAAGGAAAATTATTTTATCAAATTGAAATCAATTTTAAGTTAACGTATATTGAAAAGTTTTTAATTTGTAGGTAAAAATATTAAGACAAGCCCACACAAAATCAAGAAGAAATCCAAGGGTAATACTCTTATCTCGCTATTACGGGACGTAGTAATATAAAATCAAGATAAGTATCTAGATCTTGCGAATTGCTTAACGTGAAGAATTGAAACTTTTGATTATCTATATAGCTTAAAGAATTGACGGAAAAGATAGATAGATGAGACGGATATTCCCGACTCTCGGCAACTTCAGAACTTTGGTCTATAATGAGAAAATTAATATTTTATTACACAAAAGCGCCATCTTTAAAAGCGGTATCTAAATTGTTGAGTTTTTGTGAGTGAGAAAGCTACAACAGGATTTTTAAAATGTAATTAAAGATTATACAATATTTTATAAAATTAATTACAACTTTTATGAAAACAAGTGTAAAAACAGTCCATACACACGGACTGTTTTCGAACGTGTTTCTCTTTTTTAATCGAGTAAAACGTTGTTTTTACTAGTTAAAACAGAGATTATTATTTTATTATAATAAAATGAATTGAATAAAGTTATACAGGCCTAACCCCATAGTTAAACAAAATCATATATTTAATTTTTCATAAAGAATAAATCCTTCAGAAATGTTTTTAACATCTAATTTTGAAGTTTTATATATCTTACCTTGAGACATATATCTATAATTATCTTCTATCAAATCATAGTTTTGCAATAATTCAATTACTTCGATAAAATATTCTTTAATACTAGCTTTCCGTTGATTGAAATCTTAGATGGAATAAATTCGCTTACCCAAAATACTTTTTCAATATTTATAAAACTAAAAACTTGAATAAATTTAAATCGAACTTCAAATTGATATTTATTTAGCTTAATGTTAAAAAAATTAGGAAAATAGTAAGGATATTTGTAATAAAATAATTTGTTAACATCCAAACATTAGCTATTAAATACTTTTGTTTTGAACAAACTTTATATTCAATTCGAGGTATAGCAATTAAGGTTCTAAAACAATCATTTTGAAATGAATCAATAATAATCCGGTTAATAAATCTCTAAAAAATTCTTTTGTTTTTGTAATTGATAGCGATTCTTAGAATTAATGGAGGATTTTGATAGGTTATAAAATCTCTGACTATAAAAGTAACTTTTCTATAAGCGCTCCATCCCAATCTGCGATTGTATAATCTAGATTTTGAGCATAATTCAAAAATTGAATAAATTGAATTAAATTCTTTGGGTTTATCTCGATTTCAGACCTAATATAATCAGAGTTTAAACCTAGCTGAAAATTATTTTGCTTTCGGATGGGGCGTAACTTAAAAACTAACCAATCAAGATAAGAATTTTGAAGTGGCAATAACTTACCAAAATAAGATAAAAATCGTTTTGTTAAATTAAGTTCCATTTCTTCGAAATTATTTAAAACTAATAAGTTATAAGATTTTTCAAGAGATCGTCCTTTCATTTCATATTCAAATTTTAAAGATTTTTTCTCTCGATAAATACGAGAATAATTGTTACTTTTTCAGTTTCCAATTTTTAATATTAAACCTCGTTTATTTTTTCCAAGAGTAACATTCTTGTTTGTTTGTTTTATTTTTTGATAACAACTTTCAAGAAAATCTTCTGAAGATATTTTGCTAGTTTATTGTTTTCTCGAGAATAATAAATATCGAACGCTAAGAGTTGCTTTATCAAAAATTTTCCAATCAATGGTATTTTGTTTTGCAAGAAAATAAAACCGACGAGCATTTAAGCCTGAAAATTGAAGCAAAGTTCCTTTCCAATAAGAATGATCGTTGACAAATAAAATCGAAAATTGATTTTTAGAAATAACCAATATTCTTTCTGGGCTGGTTTTGATAATTTGCGATTGTTGATAAGAGTTAAAGCCAAGCTTGAAAAGATATTTTGCAATTTTATTTAGATCATAGTGAGATTCTTGAAACTTAAAAGAGATCCAATCTACAACTAAATCTGAGATTGAAAATTTAACAATTTTGAAGTCATTTGCACCTCCTTAATTTTTATACCTAAAATGATTTAAATTACTATCAGATCGACAAAATCGTCCAATTTGAGTATATTTTTTAATCAGTTTGTTCTGACTTGTTTTCACTAATCGATTATAAGGAATATAGTTTAATTCCTCTTTCAAAATTTTATAAATAGTATTTCGAGCTCGGCTTGTAATTTTGCTAATTTCAGTTATTGAAAGATTTTTAGTTTCTTTCAAATCTTGAACTTGAGAGATTAATTTTTTATCAATAACGGTTTTTCGTCCGAGATACTGGCTAGCTTTTCGAGCAGCTTTAATGCCTTCTCTGCATCTTTCCGCCGTTCATCTTCAAAAGACAATGGCAGCAAGATTAGTAGCAATTAACTGATTAACGCAATATCATTGGAATAAGGTAAATTTAATGAAAGAAATGTAACTCCTTTTTTATGAAGTCGTTCTTGTAATTTCAGAAATTCTAAAGTGTTTCTACTACATCGATCAATTTTAGTAACTAGTAATAAATCATTTTCTTTTAATTCATCATCAATCAAGTGGTAGAAAATAGGGCGATCTTGAATCTTATCAGCTGCAGAGCTACTTCTACCCGAATATTTTTTACTGAAACGCCGAGTCGAAGAAATTCTTCCTTCTGCGTTTCCAAAGAAGAATTGTCTTCTTGGGATTTTGAACTCACCCTTACATAAGCAAGCGTATCTACAATTTTTTGGTACTTCTTCAAACATGATTTTATCCTTAGTTACAATACATTAAATATAGTATAGTGAACTTTGATCATCAAGTCAAGTGAATTAAATTTTAATGAACAATAAATGCTCGTTAGTTTAGAGTTTACCCCAAAAAGCACTAATTAATTCTTAATTCGTTTTTTCTCGACTGCTTCGATAACTCAGTAATCTCTCTTCGTTTAGAGACGTCATCTTTTTTAAGATCTGCATCGTTTTTGTCTTGCCTTCAATGGGACATATTTTTCGGTCTGATAACATTTGCGCCGAACAATTGGTCTTTCTATACTTTCGTGCCAAAGAATTGTGCGATTTGATCAAGATATTCCTCTGTTATCTGTTCAGAACAAGACTCGTATTCAGTCTCTGTGCGAAATCTTAGTTTCTTCATTATCCACTATAAAAACTCTATTATTTGAAAGATCTTGCGGCTCATCCAGAAAAACTCTGTCTGAACTGTAAATATGTCGTGCTATTTCGATAGGTGTTTGCGGTAATTCTCGAACAAAATCACCATTTAGTTATTAGAAGCCGCTATGGCAATAATTATGGCTGCACTTCCTAAAACAGAGCTGATCCTGTTCCAAAAAATATCAATAGCATTGCTAGAGTGGCTGAGTTCCACTTTTTAATGCAAGATCTCGAATATTTGTGATGTAAATCTCAATCGTAAAAAGAAAACTACTTATTTGTTATTAGCATAAGGTAACTATAAATAAAAACTCTTAATAATTCTGCCCAGGCCCACGTGTTGCACTTCGTTGAAATTCTGTCGAAAAGTAATTTTACTGCGTCATCAACTAATCTCAAGGCAGTCTATTATATTCGTCCCACCTCGAGTGAGAGTATTCTACAGTAATTTTTCGTTTTTTGGCCAAAATGTTCTAACTGTTACACTGTAAGGTTATTAAAAAAACAAATATCGCTACAATTTTCATGGATAAACATATGTCTCGGACAAATTTAATTAAAATCATTTTGTATTTTTTATAATTTTTATATTTAATATTTGTTAATATGGTATAGAAATTAAAAATTATAGAGTTTCTAACTCTACACCATATTGATCTTTTATCTTACATTTTTTAAATAAATCTTTCTATGAAATAAAGAACCGATTTCTTTTTTAATGTAAGATAAAAAAACTTTAACGGAAACCTACTGAGGCTTGCCAGACAAAAGCTAATAATAAAAAGAAAAATGGAATTGCTGGTAAAACATCTACAACTGGGCTAAAAATAACATAAGCGTCTGGCAATTTAGAAACTAAAATCGTTATCATAAATATTTTTTTTATAAACAGTAAATTAATGTACCTTTAAGTACATTATAAACAATTTTAAATAATTCGTATATTTAAATTTTTTCATAAAAAACAAACTAAACACTTGAATCTCTAAATTTGAAAAGGATTGTAACAAAAGAAAAAATCCATAAAATACGATAGAATTATTCACTGAGTCGAAAATTGCATTAGGCTGCCTGGGACTCGAACCCAGAACTTATCGGTTAAAAGCCGAGTACTCTACCATTGAGTTAGCAACCTATTAAAGTGATAATAGACGAATTGTGAAAGAAACTAAAGTGAAAAATTAATTTTTATTAGTTGATTAAAATCTATCTATTTGCAAAAATCAAAGATTAATAGAATTGTAGTTTAGCGAGACTGATAAAAAATATTTTATTTTTAAACCCAATTTATTTATCTCAATAGTATTTGATATATCTTTTAAATAATAGATGACGTATTTTATTTACTATTTTCGATGATTACATCTTCAATTTCTTGATCCATCAATGATTAAAGTATCTTTCTTCTGCCCTCATAAATGTTGTTTTTACTTGAAAATACAAGCTCTGAGGTTATTTGATAATACTTTATGTTTTCTTTATATTTTCAAATTTTATAAATCAGAGAATTGTTACATTTTGTTTAAATTTATTGATCTCTAATTACGTTTGTTTATTTTCTACGAGCACTAGCTTTTATTGCTAGTACTCTTTACTAAAATCAATAGAAGTTTTATGACGAAATCATGTAATTAATTCCAGCGCATTTTAAAAGTAATATATAATTAAATTTAAAAATTCGATTCTTGTGAGTTTTGTTTATAATAATAAACTAATATAAAGTCGATATTATTTTAATCTTTATGTAAAACGTTGTCTTAAACGTGTAGCTTTACCAGATAAACCTCTTAAATAATATAATTTAGAACGACGAACTTTAGAAGAGCGTTTTATTTCAATATTTTTGATTTTTGTAGAATGAATTGGAAAACATCTTTCAATTCCAATTCCTTGCATTACCCGTCTCACTGTAATTGTTTGGCTTAAGCCACTGTTCCTTTGACTTATTACAACTCCTTCGTAAGCTTGAACCCTTGTTTTTTCACCTTCTCTTATCTCAACCCCTAATCTGACTGTATCCCCAACGCGAATATTTGGTAAATCTATCTTTAGGTATGGTTTTTCTACGGTATCGAGAATTTTCTGATTACCTTTGTTCATTATCTTTTTTTCTAAGTCTGACAAGATAATACCATAACTCATGTTCTTGGTCAAGAAAATTCTAAAACCTTCTCTTGTCTCAACCCCTAAGCTGACTGCATCCTCAACGCGAATATTTGGTAAATCTATCTTTAGGTATGTTTTTTCTACGGTATCGAGAATTTTCTGATTACCTTTGTTCATTATCTTTTTTTCTAAGTGTGACAAGACAATATCCTTGGTCAAGAATATTCTAAAACGTTGCCTTAAACGTAAAGCTCTACCAAATAAACCGCTTGAATGATATAATTTAGAACGACAAACTTTAGAAGAGCATTTTATTTCAATATTTTGAATTGGACAATATCTTTCAATTCCAATTCCTTGCATTACCACCGGTCCCATTGTGATTGCTTGGCTCAAGCCACTGTTCCTTTGACGTATTACAACTCCTTCGTAAGCTTGAACCCTTGTTTTTTCTCCTTCTCTTATCTCACCTCCTAATGTGACTGTATCCCCAACGCGAATATTTGGTAAATCTATCTTTAGGTATGTTTTTTCTACGGTATCGAGAATTTTCTGATTACCTTTGTTCATTATCTTTTTTTCTAAGTGTGATAAGACAATATCATAACTCATATTCTTGGTCAAGAATATTCTAAAACAATTTTCTGATTACCTTTGTTCATTATCTTTTTTTCTAAGTGTGACAAGACAATATCATAGCTGATGCTCTTGGTCAAGAATATTCTAAAACGTTGTCTTAAACGTAAAGCTCTACCAAATAAACCGCTTGAATAATATAATTTAGAACGACAAACTTTAGAAGAGCGTTTTATTTCAATATTTTGAATTGGAGAATATCTTTCAATTCCAATTCCTTGCATTACCGGTCCCACTGTAATTGTTTGGCTTAAGCCACTGTTCCTTTGACTTATTACAACTCCTTCGTAAGCTTGAACCCTTATTTTTTCACCTTCTCTTATCTCACCCCCTAATCTGACTGTATCCCCAACGCGAATATTTGGTAAATCTATCTTTAGGTATGTTTTTTCTACGGTATCGAGAATTTTCTGATTACCTTTGTTCATTATCTTTTTTTCTAAGTGTGATAAGACAATATCATAACTCATATTCTTGGTCAAGAATATTCTAAAACAATTTTCTGATTACCTTTGTTCATTATCTTTTTTTCTAAGTGTGACAAGACAATATCATAGCTGATGCTCTTGGTCAAGAATATTCTAAAACGTTGTCTTAAACGTAAAGCTCTACCAAATAAACCGCTTGAATAATATAATTTAGAACGACAAACTTTAGAAGAGCGTTTTATTTCAATATTTTGAATTGGAGAATATCTTTCAATTCCAATTCCTTGCATTACCGGTCCCACTGTAATTGTTTGGCTTAAGCCACTGTTCCTTTGACTTATTACAACTCCTTCGTAAGCTTGAACCCTTGTTTTTTCACCTTCTCTTATCTCACCCCCTAATCTGACTGTATCCCCAACGCGAATATTTGGTAAATCTATCTTTAGGTATGTTTTTTCTACGGTATCGAGAATTTTCTGATTATCTTTGTTCATTATCTTTTTTCTAAGTGTGACAAGATAATATCATAGCTGTTTCTCTTGGTCAAGAATATTCCCTAATGATTATAGGTTTTCATTTTTTTATATTGTTATTATAATATATTGATTATTTTTTAATGTTTAAATGTCTACTTCTGTACTTCTACTTTTGTACATCATATTATTTTACATTATATTATTCATTTTTGCATATAATATAATTAAAGTTTGGAGTGCAAAATAAAAATTTAAATAAAGAAATAAATTATTATGTCAGGTGGATCGACGGGAGAACGCCCATTCTCAGATATTATTACTAGTATTCGTTATTGGATTATACATAGTATTACAATACCCTCATTATTCGTCTCTGGTTTTCTTTTCATTGCTACTGGTTTAGCCTATGATGTATTTGGAACACCACGCCCAAACGAATACTTTACACAGGATCGTCAACAAGTTCCTTTAGTTAATGATCGTTTTAGTGTTAAAGAAGAATTAGAAGAGCTAACTAAAGGCTTATAAAAGAAAAATTAATCATATTTATGGAAAATAATAAAAATCAACCAATAGCTTATCCAATATTTACATTTCGTTGGTTAACTATCCATGCTTTAGCAGTTCCGACTGTTTTCTTTTTAGGAGCTATTACATCGATGCAGTTCATTCAACGTTAGGAGAAATATTCATGTCAGGACCAAATCCAAATCGATTACCTGTTGAATTAAGTCGTACATCTCTTTATTGGGGACTTCTACTTATTTTCGTTTTAGCTGTTTTGTTTTCAAGTTACTTTTTTAATTAAATTAATTATATTTAGGAGATTGTTATGGCTGGTACTGGTCGTGTGCCTCTTTGGCTTGTAGGCCTTGTTGGAGGTTTAGCTGTTTTAGCTATGCTCAGTGTTTTTTTTTATGGTGCATATTCTGGTCTAGGTTCGTCTTTATAAGTTATTAAAACTTAAACGTATCATAGGAAAACAAAAAATTTCTCTTTCAACTAAGTTTAAATTATTTTTTTTATTAATATGCTTTTATTTTGGAAGAATGTAGGTCAATTTCCACGGTTTTTTATTACTAGTTTACTTGGTCTAGTTTTTATTTTATTAAGTCCTGTTCTACAACAAGCAAAAAAAAGTAATTTAAATAAAATATTAACGGTTCTTCTTTTTGTCACTTTATTATTTATACTATTGGGGATTTTAAATGCTATGTTTAATTTATAATTCTAAAGTGTGTTAAAAAGATTCTTAAGATAAAAGCCATTCTAAAAAACAACAGGGGAATTTATTATTAAGTGTTTTTAATTAGCTAATCTAATTTTATTAAAATCATTTTACTGAACATTCTATTTTTTACTTTAACTTGAATAAAGAAACGGTTTTGAATTCTGAAGACTAGTTTTAATCATTGACTAAAATTTACAATATCGAAAAATTTAAGTTAAACTAAATTTTACTTTTATGCAAACTACTGTATCATTAACGTAGTAGAATAAAAGAGTTAGTAAAAAGATAACAGAGTAATATAAGATATGAATTTTCAAATTATAGGTCAATTAGCCTCAGCCGCATTAATCCTTTTATCAGGACCAATTGTTATTGTTTTATTAGCATTAAAACAAGGTAATCTATAAAATTAGGTTCTAATCCTGAGATTTATCTAAATCTCAGGATTAAAATAATAATATAAAAACAACCTTTACAAAAGGTTTCATTATAGTGTAGACTAATAGTATGTGGGCGGTTAGCTCAGCGGTAGAGCATCTGCCTTACAAGCAGATGGCCACTGGTTCAAATCCAGTACCGCCCATTTTAATTTTGATAATATCGTTAACTAACGTTTAAGAGTAAATTTTATTGCTTCCTTAACTCCTTGACCTGTAGCAACAGTGCATCCCCAAAATGTGCCATAGGTTTTGCAGTAATACCTAACCGATCGACAACCAACAGTCACTGAACCCGTTATATAAGTCAAGTGCTCAGTAGACGGAATATTACCTAGTACCAGACCAACGGCACTTGAAACACTTCCCACTATATCAAGAGTGCCACAGACTGGATCATTACAGCTAAAGTCCTCAATGGCATGACTCGTACCTATCACAATATCGGCCCCAGAAAGTCCTGTTTTAACAATCTTATCCACTTTCTCTGCTCCTTCAACCCCACCACACAAAGTAGCCTTCACACCTCGAAGAATATCATAAGTGACAATAACAAATTTTCCAAACACCATAGATTTCTCCAATATTTTATATACCTATAAGTATACATTAATGTTAATATTTATCAACATTAATATTATTTATCAACATTAATATTGCTAATTTTGAAAGTTGATTTCTGATAAAATATTTATTATTTAATTCTTTATTATAAAGTTTTGAATAATAAAATATTCAAAACTTTATAATATATGCGTATACTTATAGTTAAATTAGATTAGATAATAATTTTGGTTATTGTATCAGAAGTATTTATTTAATCTGAGAATTGAGTACTTTAAACACACATAATGAACTAGAAATAAAATAGATAACTTAAGCATTAAGAAAAAACTTGATCAAGCCAGATCTAATTAAGAGCTTGCTCAACTTTACGTTATGAGTTAGTACTTCTTTTTATAAAAAAAAGTAAGAAATTGAGCACGAGAGGCAATTCTTTTAAGATTTTGAGACGCTTTTAGTTTTTCTTTATCAGTTTTCGCATTCTCTAAAACTAATAAAGCGTCTTCTACTTCATTAAAAGACGCGGTAACATCTCCCTTTTTAATTTCTTCAACACCATTTACTAAGCAATAATATTATTATTAGTTTCAGCAAACCCGCTAAGAGAATAATAGGTTCCCAACTATCGTTGGTTTTAATTCTAAGAACTCCCATATCTAAAGCAGTTATTAAAGGAGTATGATCATTCAGAATTCCTAGAGGTCCTGAGTACAGTACTCAGTTTATATATTTCTTTACATTATCTGTCCGGCAATTTTTCCGATATTCTTTAGCTTTAACAATACCTTTGTATTTGATACTGTCTGTTCATTGTGTTTGTCAACTTTCCTTATCTATGATCCAAACTTTAGTATCACATCCAAGATATACTAATGACTATGATGGTTACTACCCTGGACCAAAGTTGTTGATTCAGATCTTGATCCAGGCTTCTATATGTTTACTGCAGCTTGCTTGTCATTAAAGATGGCAATTGGCGTCTGGTTTTATGATTGGCCAAACATGTTTCGTACTTGGTCTGGAAATAATGTTACTTGAATTACTGCATATGAGATTTCTTTTAACAACTAGTCGCCATAATATGCGACATAGATATTTTAATAATCTAGAAATCCTATTACAAAACGAAAAAAATAAAAAGTTGAATCTTTATAAAAACTATACGTTGCAATTAACAGCAATTGTAGTAATTAGAAATTTACTAATATGGCAAGGTCTCTAATTAATTTAATATAAATTAATATTTCACTCTTGATTAGAAATTATACCGATATTCTTGTTCGATTAAGGTATCT
>Ga0209092_10000868_pt1 | contig 30666 bp, 12 predicted proteins | sample FraStrMetagenome_FD_187446 | JGI IMG/M metagenome (GOLD analysis project Ga0209092, IMG submission 187446) | Marine eukaryotic phytoplankton communities from Arctic Ocean - Fram Strait ARC3M Metagenome (SPAdes) (version 2) | ecosystem: Environmental > Aquatic > Marine > Oceanic | place: Fram...
CTGCATCTATGTTTGATCAGCAGATCTTCTTTGCAAGGTTAAAAAATACAAATTGAACATGATTCGTGCTATTGAAAATTGTGTTGTAATTTAAGCAATACGTTTACAGTATAGTACCGTACTCTACATTCCTGAATTATGGTGAAAAAAAAATACGCGCTAAGGAATTTTCACCCCTACATGGCGAAATAAGACGACTGACGGCACGACACAAGACCTCCTCAACCGATTTTTCTCTTCGATATTACGTTGGGTTCCGCTAAATCAGATGAAACAGACTATCAAGTTTCATTAAAATCCATCGACCTCATCAAAAAATATCTTCCGATTGGCAAATTTTGGCCATTTTCAAATCTACCATACAGCAATCAATTACTGTGACAATAATGAGCATGATGGTTCCAAGCATCATGTTTAGTTGGTTAGGCATACATTGGAAACAAGTAAAAAACTGCAAGAATGAGTCCAAAAGGTATACCAAACATTTTGAATATATTGCATGAACAAAAAAAGTTCAATTTTCATTCACACTTACTTTGTGAACCCTCTTAAAAAGAGGTATCAAACAATTTTTTGTGACACTGACTGACCAGTTCTTAATACTAGCCATTCTGTGGGTGATGTCCTGCAAATCCTATATTTAGAAGGAAGTACTAACCATTCTCCCGTGAGAATTTGTTCACAGCGAATATTCACTTCATCACCACATGATAAAGTGATCCATGTATTCTTGCTGTGTAAGATAATAAGATGTACTCAGGTTGATGGACCCGTTCTTTCGCTTATCCATGCTCGATATTAGTGCAACACTATTATCTAATGATGTTGCTGGAGTCACTGGAGTACACCCATGTTTAATACCACGGACGGTACTCTCCAGTTTGAAATTGCTGTAATAATCAAAATGTCTAATTTGTTTTCTCTTGTAGAAAACCAAATTAGACAAAACAGGCCCAACGTACAATCTAAAAAAGTTTAAAACTATTTTAGAATAAGATATGTCAAGTTTGTTGATGACATCTTTTGAACTCGCATATTGTATGAAAAGTTGTTTTGAGATGTTGAACTCTACTTCTGTTGAAACAGAAGAAGAGCACCAACTGACCATTTAATCTCTTACATTGGTTGCTATAGCTTTGAAACTGATTTTATGATAATAGTGGTTGGATGTAGGTCCGTGCTTGTCCCATCCTCTGTCAATGACATGCCATCCACATCAAATTCTTTTGACATGGGGACATAATAAGTTGATATCATGATCTATCTGATGGTACTCTTGATCGTCACCATCAGATATAATCACATTTATTTTGTCTATATTGTTTTTTGAAAACATTGTAAGCAAAACAAGGAAAAAAATCCATCGAAATGACCGGGCACGTTGATTAGGGAGAAATGATCGCAGAAATTTGTACATTTTCCCACATGAATCATAACCACCCATGGTCAGTAGCGGACGCCCTTCATTGTTTGTGGACTCTGTAGAGTCTACAAACAATGTCTCATGGTACAATTTAAACATGCGTCGTTCAGAAGGGACAACCCATGATAAAGCAACAAGCAAATTTTGGTCTTTCTTCAGTTTATGATGGACACGACTGTCATTTGCATATTCATTGGGATCCGATTGTTCATTGGGTGGAACAACGAATTTTGTGTTTGTGTACAACATTTTAGACAACACAAAATTGATTTATATCTAAGGAGAAAATTGATTCATTGAATTGCACAAAAGGATTTAATCATATTTTTTATCCTGAAAAAATTGAATTATACGATCAGAACTTCTTAGATTATCTAATCAGGTAATCGTTTCAAGTCATTACCTAGTGCCCCCAGGTAATGACAAGCATTCAGACTTACACTTTGCCCAGTTCAAAAAAGATTTCTCCATGCTTTTCCTTTGAATCCATCATGTGATGGAAACTTAGATGCATCAAAGTAAATGTATGCAGGCAATAATCCCTTTACCATTAGTTGCCTTCAATATGCTGTACCTATCTACAAGAACACCATGAACATATTCACCTAACCAAAACTTTGAATCCCAATGATTCTAAGCTTCAGTTACCTTTTCTATTGCATTTTGAATACATTTAATCATTACTAAATCGAAATTCATCCATCCAACTTTATTTGTTAGGCACGTATGCACCTAACAAAGAAGAAGACTCTGTCGGTTCCAATTTTATAGGAATATGACCTACTATTTGAATATCGGTCAATTCATTGACAACCAAAGATTCGTTACTACCCGAAACACTCATATTGTCTAGACAACATGAGTCAAGCCTATCATTATTCATAGACAATGATGCGTTCATGATAGGAAGCACCTTCAACATAAAATATTTTTTTAAAGCACGCCGAAAACTGAATAACCCACAACAGAAAATTTTAACAAAAAACTACTTCATCATTTCAAATTAAAATAAATATATATTAAGAATATCTGAGAAAATTATTAAAAAATTTACTACCCCAACATTATTTCAAAACCAAAGAATATCGCAAAAATACGTCATTGGGGTGACAATTAAAAGGTTCTGTTAAGAAATTTAGATACCAGATTACAAAAAAATCTACGCCCAATTTGTTCTTTGGTGTATAGATTAGGAAATAATACTTTAAATTCAGAGAGAGAGGAGAAACAGAAGAAGCAAGAGCTCGTCTTGTGTACTTGTGGGAGCAGCGGTTTGAGCATTTGCAAAGGGCATATCCAAACTTAAACAACTTTATAAGACAACAAGAGATACTTACAAGAGCACTAAAGATTTTGTTAATGGACGAAACTAAGAGAAGAACAACATTTGTAACTTGCCATCTTGATATTTGCATTAAATTCAAAAACAATAATTTTCTGAGAAATAATCCAGCTTCTTACACTCCTTATCTTTGAAAACAAGTGAAATGGTCAAAATTCTTTATTGTTTGAGGGATGCATTGAGCTTGCAGCAAGAATCTGGTGGTTTTGAATTAATTACACCAAACAATATTTTGAACCAATTTTCATTTTCCTACAGAACTCAGAAATTATAGAAAAATCACATGTTAGAAAGGAACATTTAATAACTACCAAGAAGATAATTAACTTAGCTACTAAACTAATTGAAGAAATCAAGGAAAGGAGAGCTTTGATCATAGTCGTTTTGAATATTTCATAACGTTCAGGATGCTCCTTTTTTAATCACAGTGATTTACAATACAAATTTGGTTTCAATAAAAGACAACTCATCAAAGGATAGAATTATTTTGGATTCAAATTCATCAACATTTGATACAATATCCATAAAAAAATAAATGCCTGCAACATGGAAGATGTTGGAATGAAATCATTTGTAGTAATGAGTGCCTTTCAGATCAATCCACAAATTTAGTTATCTACGAATTTGGTACATTTCTTCACTGGTAGCAAATCCGAAGTTCATTGGCCATTAAATATTGTAAGGCTACAAAATAACATTGCTGAACATCAAAAAAAGAAGTAGATCTAAACCTGGAAAGTATGGAGAGCGATACCCTGCATCCAACAAATGGAAGTTAAATGCAGCCCAAGTATGGCGTGGAACATCAATGTTCTCAACAAGGGAATGTATAATTATAAATATCCTATTACATAAAGCTGCAAAACTTACAGATATCTTAAAACCAATAAAACCAATTGGAGTTTAGTCTAATGTCTGCTTGATATTTGGATCTTCTAAACATAAAGATAATGGCATTAATATGCTACATGCGAATAGTAACTCTGACAGCACATTTTTACCTATCAATTGGACCCAAAAGCATCCAAGCAAATATACATCTAGTATAGCACCCACCATATTACGTCCTCTAAATCAGAAAGAAAGAAATAAAATACAAAAACTCGGACAAGTCAAATCTTAATAGTTCCTGCAGCTTAGTACCACTAAAATCATCTAGTCCCATAAAAAATAATCTAAGCTATCATTGTCTTGAGCTTTAGGAACCTTTGGAGTCAAAGCATTCCACATAAAGTACCATACTTTCAACAACACCATCACTCTCAGATGTGTCTTCCCACAACAAACCCCTTCCAACTAACACCAAAGTTATGACACACTAGTACTCTATACTAGGTAAGTTAGGATCAATTATAATTTTTTTGTCTATTATTCTTCTTACTTTTCCTATTATTTTCACTATACAATAAAGTGTTATTGTGTGATCAGGGGTCTTGTCAAATCACATACACACTGGATCACATGGACCTCTTAATCCAAATATCAAAACAAGAGTGAGAAGTGGAATTGTTGGAACTGTGTTAAGGACAAAAACAAAGAAATATGTTTGTGCTTAAGTAATGGTTGAATATAATGAAGCAAAGCTGATAAGTAACGGTGATAGTGTTACAGCAACTGTTATTGTGGTAACTTTATTATTTGTTTTCTTTTAATCTATTCTTCTTTTTCACGTAATTTCATCAGGGTGCATCTATAGACCAAACAAGCTAACTTCCAGGCCCAATTCCTGCTCCACACAAGTTTACTCTTCAAGATCCCCTTTTAGAACATGAGGAAGAGTTGGATCCTGTTCAAGATGCTGATAATAATGTATATGTTAAGTTTGAGGAGGAGGATGAAGTCAAAATTTGCTTCCAAATAATGACTTATGCTTTACAGAAACAGACTTTCTGGAAGGAGGGTCAAGTGTTAACAGTGCTCCTAAGCATTACAAAGTGAGGAATACTGCGTGGAGCAAAATGTATGAGTTAGTAGTACTAGCTAGTTGGCAAAGAAGTTGAAGTGCCAAAGAGGAAAGATGGTTTCATAAAATGAAGGTAGTGCCTGGCAGGTCTACATTGGGAAAAGAAGATCAAGTGATAAAATTCTTCTGGATGAGTGGCTATATTCTTTGGACATTCATTCACATCTAAACCATTCATTCTTAAAAGAAACTCTGTTAAAAAATTGATGTCCAACAAGAAAAATCAGATCACTTTGCGGTCGAGGGTTTGATCCCCGTGAAGACAAAATTAAAATATCGTTTCATTGTGACAGCTGCTGTAAATACATCTAGTTTACGAAACAACATATTGCATTCTACGTTCAAGCTGCAGAATTAACTAATAAGGGACCTGCTGAAGAGATTATTATTATATATGCAAACATCCCAGAGCTCCTCAATGAGCAATTTTGGTCGCAAAACTAATTCCCCTCCTACTCTTCAAGATAGGCTGCAGACCCTTCTTCTGAATCTCACATCCACATCTAAAATTCTTCAAAAATGGCCTGATAGCCAAGGCGATAAGGCTTCGATTCACATTGATACAACAACAAAATTGATTCATGCCCTCCAACGAATCACACAAAGCCTAAAACAAGTTGAAGATAAGTCTTTGACACGATTGGCATCGGATGATAACCGAGATATTGAATTGAAGAAAAAACTTCGAGAATATCAAGTTCCATTGGACCTTGTAGATTTGATGGATTACGGGTATACAGAGAGTGATTCACATAACCTGTTTGGCTTAAATCCAGATTGTTTCATTAGAGGTTTGTTACGGGAAGCACTCAGACAGCTTTCAGGACTGAAGAGACGTAAAGTTGCACTGGAGATGTTGGGAAAAGCCATTGAGAAAGGCATAGTGGAAAAGAAAGAAAGAATGGACCTCGAATCAAAAATTGCGCCACGAAGTAGAGATAGTGTAAGCACTGTCCCCGATGAGAATCACTCAGAAACAAAAAAAAAAAAACGTGACAGATCTGAACGTGGGGAGATTTTAGAGAATGAAGTTGCTGGAGATAACGCAATAGATGAGCCTGCTACAAAGCGTAGAGCATTAATATAAAATATACAAAATATGGGTGAAGAAAGATATAAACTTAGTTTTGTTCCAACAAGTTGGAAACCTCATGTAAAGTAAATATAACACGAGAGATCAAATTGGAAGCAATAAATTGCGCAACTGAAGAATCATAGAGATCTATTTGAGCTCCCATCCTTTCTTATTGAATAAAAAACGAAGCTTTTCAAATATGTGGTGGCAGAAAATGCATTTCTTCAAACGATCATCTCGTGCCAAATCCACAGAATTGTGATTTTTCTTTGATTTTTCCCTGTCGCAAATGCCTGATGCATTTATTGTAGCATCTATGTACTCACCAAATGATTCAAAAAAGTAACTTATTATGTTGACTATTGGCTTCATAATGTAATTTAAATCCAAATCGATGTAATCTCTATTGAAGTTGGTACCGCCATTATCTTTTGCACCCGCATCACTGAAATATAAAATAGATTTTAACAAAATTGGAAGAAGATTGCATGCATTACTTAATGTTAGGTGTGCTTTGCACTTCAAATCTATAGCTCTTAAGAAATCTGATACAACAGAAATTTCAGAGAGAGCTGATATGTTGTTCTTGCTGCTACAAAGGCAGCTGTAATAATTTTCATCTATATTTTGAATACCTCGATTACTGATCTCAAATTGCTTGTGAGGAAGAAAAAATGGAATTGAATAGGCCAAGGCAATACATCCATTAACCTGGGATGAGCTCCAAAGGTACCTTAAGCTTTGAATCGTTTGTATTTTCCATCTGTATCGGTTTTGAATTTGGATGCTCTCTTTTAAAACTTTTTCTAGTTCACTGAAATCTGTTTCTTTTATTGAGTACAGGACTTTTGGATGATTTTCTTTATTATCGAAGTCATTATACAAGTCATCTTTGATTTCTACTTTTGACTGCAAAGTTTTTTTTTTATGACCATTTTCTTTCTTTTTGTCTTTCGGCTTTGAATCAACTTTCTTGATTGTAAGAAAAGATTTGGATGCTTGGTTGTCATGCATTTCGCACGGTTTATCACCTTGAATGATACTAGAAGAATATGGAAGATTGATGTGAAGAGTATTACAACGAGAATACTCGGATTCCTTTCTTGAATTTGAGCTCATCTGGACGACCTTCTCTTTCCGTGTAGACTGCCCTCTACAATCAGTTTCATGAGCCTTTGGAGTATTCATTTCATGCAGATTTACATCCCAAATATAAACCTCATCATTCCTGAATGAACCCACTAGAAGATCATTGTTATCTTCTTGGTTACTTTTCCATAGGAAATCTCCTACATTCCCTCCCCAACTAACTTGAAGACTATCGTAGAGTATGAAACGTGGGTGGAATGTCCAAGATTTTATACCATAGCTACTTATAGAATATAAGTTAGAAGAACTCTTCCCATTTTCAAAACTCACACCGTATACCCTTGAAGAATCTTTCGGTGTGCTAATTGTTTCTTCCTTTTGCTCCAAATCAAATATATTTACCGTTGAGTCCTTACATGTACAGCTAAGAATATTTTGATTCTCATTAAATTCTATCGACATAGGAATACTACCTGATTCCGGCGTTGATATTTGAAAGGATTGCTTTCGTTTTCCTGCAACTAAATCAAATATATGAACAGTACCATCACTCGATGAAGATGCTATGCACTGGCCATTTGGAGCGAATTTGGTACAATTTACACCACTCTTGTGACCTTTATACAACACAATCGAACTTTTTGTTCTTGAATCCCAAATCCGTACGTTAGTATCCTCGCTACAACTTCCTATGATGTAATCAGAATAAGGATGATAACATACACTATGGATTGTACTCAAATGTCCATTAAGAGAATATGCAAACTTTCCAGCATGTACATCCTGGTTCAAGTCATAGATTTTGACACTCCCTCCGTTCGATCCTGAAAGTAGTTGGGACTCGTCATTATTAAATGCGAGAGAAACAATTGAGGATTGGCTCCCTCCTATTCTACCTATTGCTTGATTTCTGTTTTGTATTTTGTCACATAATTCAGGCTCATATGGATGACTTAGACTCCATAATTCTATCTTTTTACTTTCACCTCCTATGGCAAAAAGATTTTTTGTGTTTGGACTAATAGAGAGACATCTAATGGCTCCGGAATTTTCTGCTTTGCAAACAGCAATTTTATGAGCAGATTTAGTAGAACTTGATGTAGAATTCATTAGATTCATAGACGAATCGAATGCGAACCATGCTTGGTATTGTCATTAAAATTGTAGATAAAATCGAAATAAGAAGAATTTTAAATTTGAAAACAAAGCCTACTTCATAATTTTGGCGGCAAGCACATTGCACAATTAATTTACAAGCTATAGCTTTCACTCTTAAACAGTAATCATGGCTATGGACACAGTTAATGCACCTCAAATATATGAGCATGTCAGAGAGGTAAGGCCGAAATGTATTAAACCGTTTACTTTCTTGAATAATCAAAAATAATGATTTTTATATTCCATTCTATTCTTTCTTTTAGTCATTAAATTTTACACCGCATGATACTAAGTGGATACCATCATCAGCCAGACTCCTATGCTGTGGCGTCTCAACAAAAAAGAAAGGTGCTCTAAATTTGTATGAGTTGCGAGAAGGGAAGCTCGTTCTTGCCAGTCAAGATGAAAGACCACAAGGTATCAAATGCGCCACATTTGGAGCGAGTAGAGTCGCGGAAAGGCATGTAGCTATGGGAGACTACGGCGGAATGCTTACAATTTCTGACTTGGAATATGGCAAACAGCAAAAGGATAATTTATTTTCATCTCAAGCTCACGAAGGGATCATTAATACTATTGATGGTATAGGCGGGACTCAGGGACTTGGAAATGGAGCTCCCGAAATAGTCACAGGTGGGCGCGATGGATGTGTTCGCGTGTGGGATCCACGCGTGCCAGAAGCTGTAGTATCAATGGAACCAGATAAAAACCAAAGTGGAAGAGATTGTTGGGCCGTAGCTTTTGGAAATACTTATAACCAGGAAGAACGATGCGTTTGTGCAGGGTTCGACAATGGCGATGTCAAAATATTTGATTTGAGGACGAATTCAATTCGATGGCAAGAAAATTGTAATAATGCTGTAACATCAATCCAATTTGATCGACCTGATATTGAAATGAATAAGATGGTTGTCACAACTTTAGAGAGCAAATTTAGAGTCTATGATGTAAGAACCCAACATGCCGAAGACGGTTTTGCTCATACAGGTGAATTGGCACATAGAAGTACAGTGTGGATATCTAAGCACTTACCACAAAATAGGGATATCTTTATGACAGGCGGAGGGAATGGTGGATTTAATATCTACAAGTATCATTATCCTACCAAAAGAGTCGGCCGTCACGCAGAGGATGGTTCTCCCATAGGCGTGGCTGGATCAGTGGAGTTATTGAATTCAAGAATTATTTCATCACAACCTCTATCCAGCTTTGATTGGAGTCCCGATCGGGAGGGTTTATGTTGCATGAGTTGCTTAGATCAAAGCCTTCGGTGAGTTTAAATTCGGATAATATTATCCATATTCAACTAACGCTAACCGACTTTTTATTGTTACTGAAAAAGGGTATCTATTGTGACAAAGCTTGACAAACAATAATGAAAGATATGAATCGAGTGAATTTTTAATCCTAATTTTTATTATAGAAAAAACAAACTTGAGAGCAGTCATTTGGAAATACTGAAACAAAGCATGTATTATTCTCATCTACAATTTTTTGTGGATCCTATTCATTGAGTTGAAAGCCCTTCTAGTATTACGCAAAACAGTTCACCTCGGTAGAAGACTAAAGGTCATTTTTATATTTGCTCATAAATATTCTAATTTTAGAGTTTCAAATTGTGCTGATATTTTTTGAAAATAAACATACATTTTTCATCGAATTAATTGAACTCTGGTGTGACTTTGATTCCCTAATTCAAATTGAATACCGACTAACATTGTGAATATAATATGATTTACGAGGCGACTGATGGAACAGTTTTCTCAGACAGAAATGCGTATCGTCGATATGAGATGGAAACTCGATATACAATTCATGGCAAGTAAGTTTATCATATGCTTAAAACCTATTTGTAAGTTTCGATGTAAACTAAATTCAAATTTGGTAGGACCTCCGAAAATTTCATAAAACATTCAGGGTCAGTGAATGGCCAGCCTTTTGATATCGCCGAGTGTAGAGATTGCGAGATAACGATATTAGACCATTGCGATCAAGTTCAAATAGATGATGTTGTTGGATGTAAAATATTTATCGGTGCTTCATGTGGAAGCATTTTTCTAAGAGGATGTCGTGACTGTACATTCACAATGGCATGTAAGCAATTTCGAACTCGAGACTGTGAAAATTGCTCTGTCAATTTATATTGTATGACTGAACCTATCATCGAAGCGAGTTGGGAAATGAAGTAAGTTTTATTGTATTCACTGCATGTTAAATTTTACAAATGCTAATGCTTTATTAGATTTTACTGCTTTCATGGGGCGTACCCCGAGCACAGGAAGCATATGCTAAAAGCGAATTTAAATCCAGATCAAAACCTTTGGGATAGAATATATGATTTCAGTGACACAGACAAAACTGGAAAAAATTGGAGTTGCTCTTATAAAATGACAGAAAATGGAGAGGGTAAAAATTGTTGTGAACCTATGGAAGAAAGTACATCAAATTTGTCAGCACTTTTTGATGTGGTTGGAAGAATATTTCGTAAGGCAATTGAATTCACTGGAGTTAATCTCGAAGGAGAAGCATATAAAGAAGCGACTCTAAAAAATGAAGGAGAGAAGCATGTAAATGTAAAAATTAAACCATCTGAAATGGAAAATGACGATAAACTTTCATCACAAACAAACAACAATATTTCTAGTTGGCTTGGTGAAGCATATATGGTATCAGATAATTTTGCCAGAACCATTTTTGGTTGGTTTACAACTTCAAATTCTTCCTCTTCTACAACATGAAGCATTTTTGAATCATGCATAGATTACGAAAACATAGAGATTATCTCCATAATATCTCGTGAGTCTAACTTGCTTTATTTAACTTATTAGTAACTACAAATTTTGAAATGGCTTAAAAATCGCAATGAATACAAATAATGACTTTTCAACTTATCACCACCTTCATTATCAATTTGATATAAAGTATCAACTAGAATCGGTAAATACATTTCTCGTCGATTTTCGAATTTTAAGAGTTGGGCATTGATTTTTTCCGACATTCATTCCTTTCATACAAAAACTAGTCAAGAAGGTCGAAGGTAAGCTTCAGAAGAAAATTATGGACAAAATGTACAATTACTATCTGTTGGCGCTGCGGTTGTACACCCAACCAGAGTTGTCAACGCATTATTGATATTTTGTGAGCATTTGAAGTTTTACACATTTTTACACAAGAAGTGTACGCCTTCGTCAATCCTAAGCAGAGATTGGTTCAAATAAGTGGTGTTGGGACCATACTGTAATGTACGTGAAAAATAGAGGCCATCCATCCAATTATCATTTTGTCTTTGGTACGCTTTTGTAAATCCTATTATATAATCGTATATACGTACTGAGCTGTCTACAGAGTAGTGGAAATCATATGTTTTGTCAAAACTCTCAGTTTCTTGATTGTGGAAGAAAACAGCATCGAGGAGTGCCCCGCTACTGACAAACAATTTTGTTTCAATGGGCCGAGGGCAGTCTCTTCTTCGGTTGAGAACAACTCCTTGGGGAAATTCCCCGGACGTAAAGGCAGAGAGTGCCACCCGGAAACGGTCTCCGGCGCGATGCCGCTCCATATCGCAACGACAGTGTTTTCTACATATTGATGTTTGAAACGCAAGAGCGGGAGTCGGTTTTGTGAACAAGCCGCCGTCTTATCAAAGTTATGCTGTTGAAGAACTGAACGGGGATTATATCTTCCGCAATCTTGAGACTCCCCCCAAATCCTTACGATGATACTGAGATGGTGCAACTATTCATTTCCAGATCTTATAGTTGTAAGGGGTGCAACTCCCCTTATTATCTTCCTCTGAAGTTTGTGGTAATTTCTTTTACTTCACGTTTTTGAGATTTGCTCACTTTCACGATTTCGTGCTTTAGTTTTGCGCACGAGATATTTTGTGATTGACGAATTACATTGCTAGTTTCGAATGAAACGAAGATTAAATAGTGTGAATTTATATGTTGGCTATTGAATGTACAGAACAAATTATTCTTTATGGTCCTTCAATTCCTAAAAGTTTTGTCATTCTTGAATTCAAACTTCTCTATATCTGATTCCCAACCTCGTTTACGTTGCAACTTTGCTCGCGCATCTTGGAGCCAAGTCACAGCTATTTTATGTGAAGTCTCGTCAAACGACACGGGTTTTCGAGCCCAAGCATAGTCTGGTTTATCGTCTTCATCATCTGAAATATCAATATTTACTCTTTGCCTTCTCTTACCGTTCTCTCCAAAAACTCTTCCTTGAGCAGTATTATACCAGTTCATCAGAATTGCTTTACTAGCTGTATCCAATCGTACTCCACCCCAATTGGGATAGTCCGTTGAATTGTTATGATTCACATCACGAACATCATTATTAAGACAAGATTTTCTTGCTGCATCTGCTCTTTTAGATATACAGGCCATACATATTGTTCGATATTTTTGATTCCTTTTCCAAAAGTTCTTAAATTGACTTTGGTCAAATTTTGAGTCTGGGAAGCTTTCCACGAATTTTTTGTCCCTAAAAATAACATTATCATTGATAATGTTAATACACACAGTAAGAATGAAATCTATTTGTAGCACTATACTCACATTTCATCTATTGTAAACAAAGTCTCTACCTGGAGTTGTTTCAAACTTAGACATTGCTCACAGTGGGTGCCCCTAGTTTTTTGCGTCAAAGGTTGGACTACTTGTTTACGCTTCAATCGATGTTGAGCTTGACTCAACCATGACCTCAACAATTTTCTTGAAGACGCATCAAGAGCAGGCATTTTATATTTTGCTTCAGTGTCCAAGTCACTATCACTGCTTATGTCATCGTTTAAAGAATTTAAAATCTTCGTAAATTGGTTGATTAGATAAGGCTGACTCCTCCTTAATGTTCTCGGTGTCAGAACACTTGGTAATTGATCGATAATCCATGATCGATTATAATTGAGAAATTTATAGCGGAATGTTTCTGAAATAATTCTTTGGTTCATCAAGTACTCCTCGTAACCTGCACTTATATCTACATCCATAATATCCATTTCTTCAGCATTTTCACTTCTCATAGCAACATGCCATGCAGTATTCTTATGTCGGACTTTCCATATATTAAATACTTTTCCAATACAAATCATGATGTTTTTGATCAAGAACGAGCTTAAAAAAACAAATGGTATTAATAGTGGCATAACAGGATCGCCAAAGAGGTTATACTTGGCTCGCACCATCATTTCTATTCCAAGGACGAGATACACAATTCCGTTTACATGAAGTATGAGCATCATGTAAAATTGACTGCTGAAGCACATCTGATCAAGAGTCCGCAGATTTTCATCGATGCACTCATCAAGAGAGTCTTCTATTCCTTTCCACCTTGTCTCACGTTGGAGAAATCTATATCTGGCATACACCAAGTAATCATATATTTTCCAACCATGAAATAGCTCTTGAGAAGAATGAATGAGGATATCCGTTGTGATTTGAAAGGGAATGATAACAAGCGCGAAAGTTAAATAGTATTCCATGTCTTGCTCTTTTATACCATATATTGTTGGTATTTCTGTTTCGTCACGGAGTATCATTAACAGCAGAATAATATATGGGGTGTAAAGTAGTGAAGCTGTATCGCAACAGTAGCTTCCATAACTCTCAATTATGGGTTCAACGGTTGCCCCTCCTTCCTGGATAGCGTCTACCTCAGTTTTGTCGCCTTTACTACCTATTTTCCAATAAGAAGGGTCCAAGATTTTGATCTCAATCAGCTTTTTCTTCCCGTAAAGTATCAATTTCGCGAATCTTTCAGAAACCCACTCAAAAACCATGGATTGGTAAGGATCTGTATACATTCTTTCTAGGATAAGGAACCCAAATTCTACAATATATGACAACAGAAAATCCATGAAATCAACCGCCGAAAGGGTAACGAGCCCTTGTATCATACCCATGGATGTCATAATTGGAGCACATAGTAAAGATTCATCAAGCTGCTTCTCAACAATATTACTAGCCAAAATATTCATAACCTTTAAAGCAATGATTGCTTCCCAAATATAAATTCCAAACCCCCCCCAAAACGACCATTCCACTATTATAACTAAGAATAGACTCATAATAAAACTTGTGTAGATCAGATTGCTCCTTTTCCAGGTATTCGACATCCAGGTAGTCTTTTCTACTATTTTGTTGCTCTCAAAATTCGATACTTTCTTCTTTCTTCTGGATTGTCTATTTGGTATGAAAATTTTACTTCCTTCAAGTATGCATATAGTAGCAATAGCTATGAAAGCTAGCCCCACCCGGCCCTGCCTGGTTGAATTCAATGCTTCTGGCATAATATTTGAGTCTTGATAATGAAGAGGATATTCTTTGAAGAATCCATCAAAAGCATCTGATTCTGTATCTGAAGAAAACGCTTGGAATCCTTTCAAAACAAAGAGTATCAATGCTGTTAGTATTGTAATTGGAACGAGTGCAACAAATACACCAAAGAGAGCCTGTGGAAAAATAAGCCAAAGCATCCCAACGAAGCGAATCGATGGAGGACTTTCAATTTGTGTTGTAAGTCTGACCACAATCCAATACAGAAACGCCATAATACACGTGCCAACTCCAATCATAATAAATAGTAGTACGAAAATACCTCGACTATAGGCAAATTGAACTATTAATTGCTTGTAATCAAGAGGGCGGAATTTGACCTCTAGTTTGTATGCACTGTTTGAAGAGTTTTTGTCAAAGTTTTCCAAAAAAAGTGTACTTGAAACTATACGCTTCACGTTTTTGTCAACTTGATAGTATGAAATATCAAGGATCATTTTTCTCGGATAGCATAAAATATCACATCCACCATCGATTTCATCACCATCTGAGCGATCGACTTTGACTGGTATGAATGTATCAGATGATTTAATCGTTTTGATATATTTTTGACCACCGCCATCATCAGCATCATTTCGAGCGTCGCCACGACCAGTGTATTGGTAGTAATTGATTGGGTCTCTGATAATCGAGAAAAGAGAAGTACCTGCATCTGCCTCGAACCAGCGAGGTGTAATATCTGGTTGCTCTAAGTCTTCTTCGAAACTGCACTTTAGCTCCCTTTCACACCAGTCTGCAATTGGAAAAAATCTACTAAAATCGAATGGGCCTACCGATTCTATATCATCCATGTGTGGAAGTGGCGGGAACGCACGGCGCCACCAATCAGGTTTAAAGTCTTCATCTACAACTGGAAGCCTGCATTGAGAACTCTCTACCAAGGACCAAATGGGTATATATGAATCAAATTCGCGACAATTTGAAAAAAAGGGCAAATACGGCAATATGAGCTCATTGTGATCATATTTGTAATTGTTATTGGCTTGGACTTGGACACCATGAAAAGTTTCAAAATACGTGTCAGTTTCTTCTTTTGCTAATCCTGGCGTGATAAATGGATTCATCCAAAAATCTTCAGATGTATATAAAGTCGATGATGATTCCTTGATAGTAGGAGTGGGATTTTCTATAGTAGTATTCATACTTAGCAATACTCTTCCATGTGAAAAATTGCTCCATCTTGGTGGCATGTTTAGCGGTTGACTTATTGATCTACCTTCAGTAGAAGTGTAAAGAATTCCAAAAAAGTGTTCTAGATCTACTTCCTTTTCCTCCCAACTTACATAGGGAGAAGCTGTTCTTTTTTCCAACTTTGTATTATTCATAGTATCATACTGCACTTTTGTCTTAGCACGACTTGGTTCTCTTATTTCTACTGACAATGTGTTGAGAAAAAATGGAGATGAGGACAGAAAAAGTCCATGTAAAATGTGTACTTCAACTTTGAATATGGAGTCTTCTAAGGACAGCATTGTCAAATTCAGTATTTGATGCTTATTTACATTCGGGTTTAAGAACCATTCTGGAAGCTTTACCGGTTGCATGCACGGAACTGTCTCTTCATTAGGTTGTCGAGCTCTATCACTATTACATTTACTGTTCTCACATCGGGAGGGCCTGACAAATATAGCCAGTCGATAATGCTCATCATATTCCAAATCTAAAGGAAGGTGTCTCCAGTCGATCTGCAAATGTGCTTCTCTTAAAAAAGGAAGTTCAAACCACCCTGATTCTCTTCGGCGATCATTTTCCTCCCCATATAGAGGATGGTCGCAAAGAGAGCTATCCATCTTTTCCATATCTTCTAGATCTGAAAGTATAGTTTTAATATTCGTGCTTTCAAAGAAATTAAAATTAATTTGATTGTATACACCGAAAGTTGGATTTATTCCAAAATCTTTGTGATTATTGAACTGTGCAATATCTAAACCAACACTATGAGGAACATAAGTTGTATCACCCGTGAATTTGAACCCATTGTTACTGATATCAATAAGAATCTGATATGACAAGCACGGATTTAATTTCATATTGGATTCCGGGATATTATCACAAATATTAGCATGAATCTCATTTTGGGTGCACGGAATTGCAATGGAATAATGTCTTTTGTGACCAATTTCCTCTACATCGAAAGCTTCATTGCAAGCTCCAGCAGCATATTCTTTTTCATTGCATTTTTGCATATAATATTGTATACCATTTCTATCTTTTTTACAACGTGGTGATGACAAACTGCTGCTTGTTATACTTTCATTGTGTACAAGCTTTGGCAAAGGACATGATACACGGGTTTGGCTGATATATTTTCCTTTACTTATCGCAGATAATTTATGCGTGTTTCTTGTACTTCTTAAATCTGTATCTATGCATTTTCCTGGTGCAACTTCAACTGCACTATTAGAAAGGGATTGATTTGATCCTAAACAGAGTGTAAAACGGCAAGTCAACTTTGCCGAGTCTCGGAAATTGCGTCCAAATATGGTTACATTTTCAGATTTGTTCATAAATCCATATGATGGACAAGATCTAAAAACCTCAATCGTATCATTCTTCCAAAATTGCGAATTACTTTTTGAATCAATAGGATTTATCTTTCTGACAACAGCTAATTCACTATCTCGATTGTAATTTCCAGAAGATGAAAACTCAACCAATAAGCTGTTATCAGCCAAACTCTTATATTTATGTTGTGGATAATATGATAAACCAGACAGAGGATCCTTAGGATCTAAATCTGCTTTGTCACAGACGTTAACTTCCCTTATCTCACAGTTCAAAATATGAGATGATTTGACGTCAGATTTTGTTTGAAGAGGACAATGAGAAATACCTTTTTTAGAAGAAATAGAACCAGAAGGACAAAATTGATTTAGTCTACATTTTTGTGACTCTTTTAATATTCTAGAAGTCCCCCGTGCACAAGAAAACCCAGCAATACAAGAATTCAAGTATTGGACTTCCGGTACTGACTCGATATCACAATAATGACCTTAAAAAGGAAATACCCAGGATAAATACCATAAGTACACACTAGACGACAACGGGAAATTAAATATACAAAGATCCACAGGAAAGTCTTACCAGCGGGACATTTATGCATATACTGTGTTGTTTTGTCTGTAGCCATCCCACAGATATGACCCCCAGGACATGGATCCGAGTCCGCCAGGTTAGCCATCCCGAGAGAACCACAAACTCTTCCACTCGGACAAGGCAAGCAATTTCCTATGTCAGTTGCTCCAGAAAAAGGCGAGAAGGTACCTGGAGGACAAGGTTTGCATGTTATAGATTCTGCTAATGATCTGTATGTTCCGGCTTTGCACATTCGAGGAACATAAGTTCCATAGCCTTGGCATGAGTATCCAGCTGGACAAACCTTGCACTCGGTCAATGCTTTCACTGGTGAATATGTTCCAGGGAAGCAGAGTGTTGGAACTATTGAACCTTCAGTCCTTGAAAAGCTTCCAACGGGTACCTCTGTGGGGTATTTTGAGCCTGGAGGACAATAATGTCCTGGATAACAGGGTCCACTACCCTCTGGAGATGATGAAGCTTCACCGCAAAAATGACCCTCAATACATTGCTGTGGAGATGTACGCCCTTCATCCTGATTAGGAACCCAGTCAACCGTGATATTATGCGCGATCCCTCCTAAGCAAAACACACCAGCAGGACACGCCCTGGGAGTTTTCCCTTCACCATCCGGGTTTTGAGTGGAAGTGCCTTCTTCACATAAATAACCTTCGGGGCATAAGACAAAGGGCGACGAAAGGCCTGTAGTGTCACAAACAAATCCAGCTGGACATATCATCGGGCTGACACGTCCCCATCCTGGGCAGATTTTTCCTTTTTCACAAATTGTACAATGAGTTTGCCCTTTCATGTTTCCATAAGTTCCTGGATAACATGGCAAAGATTTTACATTACCTACTCCTGGACAGTAATGACCTTTCTGACATTCTACTGCCAAAGCTTGAGATGGACAGAAATATCCTGGAGGACATGGTCCTTTTCCTTCTGGACTATGAGATCCTCTAGAACAGAAAAAACCTTCAAAGCATTTTTGAGGAGTCGAAAAATTACCGTACATAGAAAAATTTGTTGAAGTACCGTCATGGCAAAAGAATCCAATTGGACAAGCAAATGGCCTCTCTGCATTTAATTCCGCCACTACTGGCGGATGTTCAAATCTCCGAAATCCTGTTGCAGGTTTAAGTCTAGGGATCCAATTCCAAGGGCGACCACTTATGTTTGAAGTGACTAAACCTGTGATATTATTATAAACCCATTCTATCTCATCTACGAAAGCATCTAAATCAACTGTTCTAGTACCTATATTGCAATAATGCCCACTGGGACACAATTGACTTGGACTTATCAAACCAATTTTATCACAAATATATCCTGCAGGGCAAACCACTGGCTTAGAAAGGCCAAAATCGGGACATATGAAAGAAATGGGACAAGGTAAGCAAATTGATTTTGCTTCACTAGGTTGAAAAAATCCAGGTTCACAAAGGGTAAAATTCAAAGAATTTGGCTTTGGAATGTAAGTACCATTTGGAGAAGACGTCTGATGCAAAGTAGACGATGACCCACAGTAGAAACCGAGATCACATTTTGTTTCATAATGAAAACTATTGGCACTAGGTTCAGAGAAATGAACGCCGTTTAAAGAGATTGCAATATGAGATGATGACGAGTTTTGGGGGCATGCTGGAGAGGGACAAACTAACATTGTCTGGGATATGATCGTTGCACGAGTAATCAATTGATCAAAGCTGCAATACCCAGAAGTTGTGTTAAAGAATTTATTTCCTGAAACAAAAATTGGCGTCCCTCCATTCATCACTCCTCTTGTAGGTGAAAAAGATGAGATAACTGGCTCATCATAATAATAAAATTGAAGTATCTGTGAGGAGATATTATCATCCCCTGAATACCGGTCTCGTATTACTTGGAATTTTGCTTGTCCTGGTTTATTGCGAGGTATCCTACATGAAATCGATGTGTTATTTAATGTAATAGCTTGTACTAAAACATTATCAAAGGAGCACGATAAATCCAGTGAATCGGGAAAATCAATGCCAGATACAATAACTACTCCAAGATGTTGCAATGACGCGGATGATGGCCAAAGTGATGTGATGTGAATTTTTGTGTGGTAAAAGAATGTAAAACTTGACATGGTAAAATCTTGACCATTTAATGAAATTTCGAGTTGAACATTTTCTGACACTGGCCATGGCGGGGATTTACAAATTATTTCTTTTGTTGACACAAAAATCGCTGACAAAGGAGAAAAATCCCCAAACTTGCACGAGAGTGTTGACGAACTTTTAAAGTTGACTCCTGTGACTAAAATATTTGTGCCTCCTCTTACATCTCCATGGCTGGGACTTAATGAATTAATTTTTGCACCCCTTTCGTATGCAAACCAACTGAAAGTATCAACAAAGCTAGATCCCTTCAGAATCCCAATATTGATCTTCACGATTGTAGGAGGCAATAAGGAATGCGCAGGAGGACTCAAACAAGTGATATAATTTAAGCTTGCCGATATTGCAAATATTTCTATACCTCCAAATGAGCAGAGAATCTTCTCTTTCTCACTTATATCTACAAAAGGAAAAGATCCAAAAATAGAAACTAGTGTACCACCATCGATTGGCCCAAAAGTAGGCTCTATATGGGATATGGTCGTTTCTTTCGTGATTGTGACAGCTAATCCATTCGAAGAGCTAATATTGGTACCTCCATCTAAGTATTCCACAATTACTTCTTTTGGTACCATTTTTGGAACACGACAGAGAACTTCCTTTGCTGTCAAATATTTAACATCTGAATGTATCTTGTTGTCGAAAATACATTTTGAATTCGGATGTTGAACAAAGAGGAGTCCATGCAACGTGAGCCATTGAGTGGACGCTGGATTGGATATGAGAGGATGAATCCGTTCAATTATAGGTCGGGATTTCCTATCGTAGTTGACATCAGAAGATTTGATAAAGCTTTTTTCAACCTCATTGAAATGGAGTGGAGTATCTATTGTAATAACACCATGTTCAAAAGATAAAGAAAGCTCAAATTTACTGTTGGTTTTACCAAATGAATTGATTGTGTGTCGCACTGGACATTTCACCAATGAAAATGAAGACTCTAAAACCGGAAAAGAATTCCCAAAAGGGTCAAATTTACAGGCTATAGCCCCGGCTAAGTTTCTACCCGCAATTTCTAAAATTTCATTTCCGTGCAACCCTGTTGATACGATCCCTGCTCTTTTCACTTGAGGCGAATTTAGATAAGAAAACACTGCTTTTGTAGAAGATTGTTGTGCCGGGGTAAAATCTAAGCCATTGTTTGAAACCTGTATAAAAAAATTTGTCTTGTCATTTGACCGCTCCCTTGCAGGAGATACACATAATATCTCCTGAAACGATATCCACTTTATCTTTGGCGAAGCTTTATGCCCAAATTGGCATGTTAAACTTCGTCTTCTTTCAAAGCCTTCACCAAAAACTCTTATTTCTTGTCCTCCCGAATCATACCCAAATTGAGGATCAATGTGTGATACAAATGGCGGACGATAAAAACGGAATGCTTGAGGTATGTGGATTTTTTCCTCTCTAGTATTAACATTTAAGTCCACATCAACAACTCCTTCATTGATGGCAGAAGGGGATGTACATGATATTATATTGAAAACGTGTTTTTCGTGAAGCCATCCCTTTGTCTCAAGACAACCAAATCTACATAAAATGTCTGTTATATTCAAATCATGGTCAGACAAACGAATGCTCACTAAAGTTCCTCCATACAATGGTCCTGACGAAGGTTCAAAAGAAACTACAGAGATTGGGTCACGATATTGAAAAGTGATTGTTCCTGAGGTTATGTAATCACTTCCTTCATTGAATGAAACTCCAAAGTAGGTGCTGTTTATAAAGATTGCATAATCGCTCAGTTTTGGTGTCACACACTGAAGCAGCTGGTCATTAATATATTCAGCAACAACAGGCAAGTTATTGTGCCCAAACTTGCACATCAATTTGAAGGCATATTCAGAAGAAAAGCCCCTTCCTCTTACTTTCACGACAGTCCCACCATTATAGCTCCCTGACATGGGAAAAATAGAATTAATTTGCGGAGGAAAGACGTACTCATATTTTGCGGCAGAATATTGAGTTTGGATAGATTTAGATTTTGAAACGACTTCAATAAGTACTAAATCATCTTTTCCTAGTTGAAGAGGTGGAGATTCGCATTGAATATGTTCTGATGACATAAAAATAGCTGGGACCAACGCATCTCCAAAGGCACAAAACAAGTCGAAAGAATTAAGAAAATTCTTCCCATACACATGAACTATCGTCCCTCCAAAATGACTGCCTAGAGTGGGAGAGATTCCAGTCACTATAACTGGGTTCATGTATGTGAAATCAGGACCATATATCTTCGTTTGAGAAATCTCATGCAGTAAAGAAAAGGCTACTTTAGTTGCTTTTGCCTCATCATTCCGTGGGGATGTACATTTGATTATATTGTCAGTAATAAATTCTGCATGAACGTCTTTACTTTCTCCAAATATGCATTTTAGATTCAAAGAAACCGCTTTTTGCACATTTTCAGTCGAAACTAGTATCTCTGTCCCTCCTTGCTTCCATCCACGTTCAGGGAAAATGCTGGTTATCAAAGGACTTTGTATATATGCGAAGATAGCGGAGTTTGGTTGCAATGAAGTCTGAAAAAATTCCCCTGTTAATGTATATTCAACAACAATTCTTAATTCTTCTGAAGCTGGAGGAGTCATGCAAGTAAGAGTATTCTGGTCAATGAATGTTGCCACTACAGTCCAAGATCCAAAACGACAACGCAGCATGTTTGAAAAGAAGAAATTTGTTCCTTTTAATGTGATTGTCGTCCCACCTGAATATGGACCTTCAGAAGGAGATATTGATTGTAAAGTGCTAGAAGGAATAAAATGAAAAACTAGATCACTCTCAAATGAATCAACCCCATTGTTGCTTACTGAAACCACAACTTTTCTAACGTATGAGCTCGGAGAAACACACTCAATCTTATCAATCGAAAGAAATATTGCATCAACCATCTGATGCCCAAAACTACAGGAAAGAGCGTGAGAATCTATGAAATTTCTCCCCCTAATGACCACACGTGAACCCCCTTGTTGTGGTCCCATTGACGGGAAAATAGATAGAAACCTTGGAGATACGAGAAATTCGAATGTATGTGGAATATCGAGGTAATCAACACCATTCACAGAAAGTGCGAGTGGACTATACAATGGATTCGACTCAGCAGACCTTGCCATTATTTGAGGGGATATACAAACAAGTTCTTTTTCTGTAAATGATGTCGCAGGAACTACCACAAAGTTCCTCTCGTAGAAATTGAAGCGACAATACTTAACAGGCCTTAAATTAAAGCCAAAGAGACTTATTTTTGTGTCACCCATAAAAGGACCATTTGAAGGATAAATTCTATCAACTTCAGCCTCTTTGAAAAAATTAAAGATCCCTACGAATACGCCTTTACTATTGTCTATGGCTAATCGGACTTCAGCTTGTCCAGGTACAACTGGTGGCGTGACACACAAAAAAGTTTTAGACGAATAGCCCCTAGTTGCAGGGACTTTTACGGATCCAAAGAAGCAGAATAGATCAACTCTATATCTTACGCTATGTGCGTGGATTGTAACCTCCGTGCCTCCTGTTGAAAAACCTTCATTAGGATCCATGCTCTCTACATTTATATTATTTGTAACATTCAATCGTAAGTAATTCTGTGAAATAGAGTATCCTCCATAGAGACTTAATGAAAGTTTAATTTCTGTTTCCGGTGGGACCATTGGTATTGATGGCGAATCACAAAAAAGAACGGTAGACGAAACTGGCCGTGCCACAGTATGCCCGTATTTATCACCGAAACTGCAAAACAGAGAAGATGAATTAAAAAAATTAGCGCCTAGAACTTGTAACGGTATACCCTGTCTCTCGGGTAAGAATCGTGGATTCACAGACAATAGTAGTGCTTCAGATATAAAATAAAAAATAAATTGGCCCGAAGCCAGAAAGTGATCCGCTATTTTGACAGCAATAATAACAGACCTAGACCTTTCTTGAGGAGGTAGCAAGCACTGAATTTTCTCATTATTTATAATTGTGGTTTCGACTGCTTCATCATCAAGAATACATTTTAGCCTTGGATGTTGAGAAAAGTTCCTTCCGTAAATGTGAATGGTTGTTCCACTGATTGGCCCATTTTTAGGCTCCAGTCTCTCTAATTCAATATCAGGAACGAATGTAAATGTTATGTTAAAACGATTACCAATAAAATCTCTTCCATTTGATGATACTTTAAAATCAAAGTTTCCAGGTCGATAAGGAGGGCTGATGCACTGAATCAAATTTGACGAAATGAAAAGACCTGGAACGACGTTTTCCCCAAATTTGCATGCATTTAAATACGATTCTATGAAACTCGATCCATGAACCGAAACAACTGTTCCGCCACTTGTGCTTCCATTTGATGGCCATATTTTATTTATGCTATATTGTTGAACAAACCTAAATGAAAATCCTGTCGCATAATTTTGGTGATGGTTTATTCCAATAAAAATTGGAACGCTGCCAGGACTTGGTAAAATAGGAGTCTTGCATTCGAGGCGTGTATCCGATTGCCTTACGCTAGATACGATAGAATCACCAAAGAAGCAATAATAGACATCTGTATCAGAAAAAAGAGATCCAATTATCGAAATTGTTGTTTTTTCTTTGAATTGTCCGCTCAATGGGTAGATCAAACTTATTTCTGGCACGACTTTATAATGAAAATGCATCAACTTATCAGACCAATCAATCAGGTTTGTTGAAATTTGAAGTGGTACCATTTCAGGCACGTCCCATTCTACAGTTTTGCATTGTATGGCCGTGTCGTTTGAAATGGTAGCTTCAACAACTGTATTCGGACCAAAGCGACACCAAGCTTTACCATAACCGTTCAAATTCTTTCCATAAATATTAATGATACTACTTCCCAATAATGTCCCAAAAGAGGGAGTAATTTCGTCCAAAATTGGAGATGCCATGTACAGAAAATTAATGAAATCTTGACTGAAATCCACACCATTGTTGCTCACTCTAAATGGCACAGAGAGCTCCTCTTTAGAGATCACCTTTGGAGTTTTACATCTAATCGTAGTAGTTCCAATTAAGTCAGCATCGACAATCTGATCCCCAAATTTACAGTAATTCAACTTAGTGAAAATAAAGTTATGACCCTTGACCAGAATCGGAGTTCCGCCACCATGAGATCCAAATTTTGGAGTAATCTCATATACCTTTGGAATTCCAATAAAAGTAAATTTATCATTACTTTCAATCATGTTCATTCTATTTATTGAAATTATTATAGGGACGCTTTCAGGAAAGTGACTGGGAGTTTCACAAATCATTTGATTGCCTGATATCCATATTGTTCTAAGAGCGTCATAGTCACCGAATTTACAAAGGATAGACGTAGACTGATCAAAATTACTTCCAAATACTTTCACCATAGTGCCTCCGGTAAATGATCCTGTGAGTGGGTCAAACTTCTTGATTGAAGGTGATGGAAAATAAGAAAAAAAACCTCCACTGACATTTACCCAGTCAGCACCTCCATTCATGCTCAAAGAAAGTTGAACTTTTCCAACATTACCCTTCGGAGTTCTGCATGTTATCGTTGTCTTTGACAAGACAGTTGCGGTACTAGTCTTGTCTCCAAGCATGCATAATATTTCCATATTCTCAAAAATAAACTTAGCTCCCTGAATCACTAATGGAGTGCCTCCGTTTGAAGGACCAATCTTTGGAGAGAAATCATGAATTATGATGGGTACATGATATTGGTATAAAAGAGAATCTGAAGAAAAGTCATTCCCATTTGTAGAAACTTGTAGGCGAATAGAAGATGTAATATTCAAGATACCATAATATGCTGGAGTAGAGCAAAATATCATTGACGGTGAAACAAATGTTGCAGGAGTAATTTCAAGTTCACCGAATTTGCAAAATAAATCAGCAGAAAATATAAATCCAGAGCCCCTAACCGTAACTTTTGTTCCACCGTATGTCACACCTAACGCAGGTGATAACGAGTGTAGTTGAATATTAGGGTGATAAGAATATATGCCAATCGATTTAGAATATTCTGTCAAAATATCAACTTGGAGGTCATACTTGGCAGCTTGCAGCTTTGGAGAAATACAGGCAAAAGCTTCGTCAGATAACCAACTGCCTCGCACCCTCTCTCCAGATATTCCGAACCTACAACTAAATTCCATTTGGCTTTCAAACCCCCATCCAAAAACCGTCACTGCTGTCCCCCCAGACTCGGGTCCACTAGATGGCGCGAAGCTTGTTACGATTGGTTCGTCGAAATACTGGAATACTTTTCGATTTGATAAGAAGTTCAACTTATCTATGCCCACTTGTAAATAAATATCTTTCGCTTCTGACACTTTAGGTGATATACACACCACTTCATTTGCAATCGATATGTTTGAAAGTATAGAAGGTACTACTACATCTCCAAATTTACAGTAATAATGGATCTCAGGGAAGTAAGATTGTATAGTAATAGTGATGGATGTCTCAGAATTTACGAATCCATAAGAAGGTCTCACTGTTTGGATGATAAGTTCTTTACTAGAGTATGTGAAGTTCAACGGAGTCTCTGATGCAACAATACTATTATCTAGAACCAGCTGTAACCTAACTACACCATCCATGATCAAAGATGGAACAATGCACTGAATTATAGAGGAATTCAAGAAATATGAAGGAACCAAAGCAAAATCTTCAAATTGACAGGCGATGGTGTCTGAGGGTACCAAATTTTTTCCAATGATCGAAATAAATCCTCCTTCTTCATAATAAATATTTGATGGCTCTACTTTGAATACCTGTATGTCTGGATTAATTTCATAACGAAGAAAGGAAGCAAGATTCACATCATGATGCTTTCCCTTAATCCTTAATAAGGAAATTCCTGGGTCCAAATTAGATGGAAGCCTGCAATTAATCTTTTCATTGTCAACAAAAATTGCATTACTTTCAATTGAATCATCAAACTTGCACATAAGCATATCTTCGTCCGAAAAATTGGCACCAAATATGGTAAGCATAGAACGTGCATAGGTTGCTCCAAATGATGGAGATACACGAAGTAGAGTGGGACCATGAGAAAAAATGAATTTATCTCGGGCGTAAAAATCTTGCCCTAATATTCTAACACCTACTTTAACGGCCGCTGAAGATACAGCTGGTGGAGTATCACAAGTTATTCCATTAGACGAGAAACGAAGCTCAACAAGATCATTGCCAAAGAGGCAAGATCCATTTCTTATATTGTCATTAAAATGATTACCGAGAAAATTAAGTGAGGTGTTTCCGTGGACTGAACCAACTTTCGGATTGAAAGATGAAACCGAGAAAGGATGAAAGTATGTGAAATTCAATGCGTTATATGTGTAATCGACTCCATTAAGCGAAACTCGAAAGTCAACAGTTCCAGGACTTTGTTTTGGTGTTATGCAAGATATCTCATTATGGTCTATGAAAGCCCCGTCTACAACGATATCACCAAAACGACATTTCAAACTTGGACTGACAAAGAAATTTGTGCCAATTATTGAGATCTTGTTGCCACCAAGAGTGAATGCTTGATCAGGATAAATTCCATGCATTGAAATCATTTTATCGGCACGAAATACAAAATTAATGTCTCCGATTTTCGATTTGTCAACATAGGCTTGAAAAACATGTTTGGCAGCTTGCAGCTTTGGAGAAATACAGGCAAAAGCTTCGTCAGATAACCAACTGCCTCGCACCCTCTCTCCAGATATTCCGAACCTACAACTAAATTCCATTTGGCTTTCAAACCCCCATCCAAAAACCGTCACTGCTGTCCCCCCAGACTCGGGTCCACTAGATGGCGCGAAGCTTGTTACGATTGGTTCGTCGAAATACTGGAATACTTTTCGATTTGATAAGAAGTTCAACTTATCTATGCCCACTTGTAAATAAATATCTTTCGCTTCTGACACTTTAGGTGATATACACACCACTTCATTTGCAATCGATATGTTTGAAAGTATAGAAGGTACTACTACATCTCCAAATTTACAGTAATAATGGATCTCAGGGAAGTAAGATTGTATAGTAATAGTGATGGATGTCTCAGAATTTACGAATCCATAAGAAGGTCTCACTGTTTGGATGATAAGTTCTTTACTAGAGTATGTGAAGTTCAACGGAGTCTCTGATGCAACAATACTATTATCTAGAACCACCTGCACCATTATTTGCTTCATTTTTTGGGATAGAAAAGGAATCTTACACCTTATCAGATTGCGGTTCACCACATGGGCCCACGCTATTTTCCCATCTATATGACAGCCAATATTTAAATTCTGAAAAAAATGATCTCCACTGATGGATATTATCGTTCCCTGCGGTCCTAGTATTGGTGTCATTGACCAAACTTTGACGACTTTTATTGTTCTCAAGTTCAAAAAAGTCGCTTCATTTGTAAGCATTCCATCGTTGACTACAGTAATAGTGTGGATCCCTGCTGTGCTTGAAGGAGAAACGCATTCAACTTGTGATTTTGTGATCCATTTTAAGGGTATAGATCTTGAATCAAAAAAACATCTGAGACTTTTCGTCTTATAAAAATTTTCGCCATTTACTCTAATATTATCAGCTCCATCGATCGATATCCAACGCGGATGTAAAGAATATAATATTGCTGGACGAATTATTTGTATTGTTTGCTTAGAGGAGTATATCAAATCCTCGGTTGTCACCAGCTGCATATTAAAGATGCCTATATCGCTCATGAAAATAGTACATTTTATGAGCGACGAGGAGGCTATTACGGCCGAAAACTTAACCTTTCCCAAACGGCAATAGAGATCAGGTCTTCCATGAAATTGATCAAAACGGGATCCAAATAAGTCCAACTCTTTACTTGTTTCTGCCTCAATTACATTGGGACGAATCTTTTCAATTTTTAATGAGTCAGTATATGTAAATGTAGACGACCATGATGATGAATTGAACATATTTCTCGAAAGAGAAAATGGAACTTTGCCCAAAGTATACCAAGATGGAGACACGCATATTAAAGTGGACGAATTGAAGTCGTAATGCGCGTTGACTACATTTGGACCAAAGCCACAGAACAAATTCGATGTGCTAGCATTTTTTAGATTCTTTATCGTAACAATTGTCCCCCCAGTAATAGGACCAGATTGAGGAAAAAAATCTATCTGTTCAATTGTTTGCTCCACTTCAAGAACGATATTATTTAAAGACACAATTTGTTCATTGTAAGCAATGCGTAAAACATATCTCGTCAGCTCTAAAGTAGGAACATTGCACCATAGTTCCCGTTTAGATATCCAGGTTGCACTTTCGAAATGAGAAACTGTTTTGTGATCTTCAATGTTCGTATATGCACAAGATAGTAACTTAGATTGTTCTATTTCTCGAACAAATAGTGGTATGTATTTGATTGCCTCATTTATATCCAACCTCATGGGACTCGCACTTTCGATTATCAGATTTGGTGCCGGCATTGATAGCAACTTATCGGATTTCCTTGAAGGGCTATTATTGAATATGTCAGATAGAGGATAAATCTGAGCTTCGCTAGATCTCCGCATTTCAGCCTTGATTAAGGACATACTTTTTAAATTTTCATTTGAATCTTCACTAGATATTAATACCATTTCACAGTGAGAAATTCCTCTACATATTTTGATCGATTGAATCATCTTTCTTGAATCCTCTTTTGAAACACATGCAATCTTATTGGCGGTAAAATAGAGAATCTCAGCCAAAGCATCCCTCGCATCACAAATAAGATTTGAATTGTGGAGATTTGACCCATCAACTATAATCATAATACCGTGAGAAAGAGTAATTATCTCACTAGCAATTCTATTGAGTTTTAGTGGAAAAAATAGATCTATCGCAAACCCTGTAACCGTATAATCGATTGCATTGTTCGATATTTCAAAGTGCACCCGTCCATTAGGCATGGAAGGCACAACACATTCCAAATGAGTAGACGAAATGAAAATGGCAGCTACAATCCTTTCATCGAAGCGACATCTCAAATCCAAGGAGTTAAGAAAGTGCTTTCCATATACGGTAAGCATTGCTGCTTCCATGGCAGGTAATGTTTTTGGGAAAAATGAATTTAGAATTGGAGGATCATATGCGAAAAAACGAGCAGTCTTCGAATTCAAATTACTCGGTCTAAATTTGTACTGTACAAATACATTGACAAAACCATTCGATTCTATAGGTGGACTTTCACACTGCACGTGAGTAGCGTTCTGCAAAATAGCATCATTCAAGTATGAACCAAAAGCACAGACATATTGTTCATGTAAGAGGAGCTTCTTCACTTCAACATAGACTAGAGTCCCTCCAAACACAGATCCAGATGAAGGTGTTAATCTTACTGTTTCTAAAGTCGGGTAGATAAAAATTTGTTTACCCGTTGATATGACAGAGCCTTTTGGATACATGATATATAAATTCCCAGAAACATATTCCTTGGACGAGAACTCACAAGATAGGCGATGTTTATCAACAACATAACCTACTGCAGTTAAATCATTCAACAAACAAACCCAATCATGGGAAGGAAAGAAATTAGATCCATGTAAAATAAAAAGAATAGAATTAGAACAATTGTGATATACCGAAGAAACTGAGATAACAAAAATGCTCGAATAGTACGAGAAAATTGAGCTTGGATTACTTTCAATAAATCTTTTCTTTCCCACCGAAACATAAACATCCCCTACAACAAACTCCGGAGAAATGCATTCGACTGCTTCTGATGATATCCAACGTCCAGATACCACAACCTCTCCAAACCTACATTTTAGGTCCTCACCATCGACAAAGTTAGTACCTCTCACCAATACCACTGTACCACCGTCTGTCGGCCCTCTTGAAGGATGAACTGAAACTACAGATGCCTCATTCAAATACTCATATTTGATTCCATTTGAGGTGTAATCTATCCCGTTCAATGTCACTTCTAGACTAATGATAGATGATGTATTGGATACAGGAGAGGTGCATGATATTTCCGATTCTGTCAAATATACTGCGTTTACTGTCATACTAGAATGGCTCGATCCAAATGCACATTTGAGGTCTGTGATATTGTAGAAGTTGGATCCTT
>Ga0209092_10000869_pt1 | contig 30643 bp, 20 predicted proteins | sample FraStrMetagenome_FD_187446 | JGI IMG/M metagenome (GOLD analysis project Ga0209092, IMG submission 187446) | Marine eukaryotic phytoplankton communities from Arctic Ocean - Fram Strait ARC3M Metagenome (SPAdes) (version 2) | ecosystem: Environmental > Aquatic > Marine > Oceanic | place: Fram...
TTAGGAGCAGGTGATGGTACCGGTTTTGGGGCAGGTGGTGGCTCGAGTTTTGGAGCAGGAGTGGTTTCAGGTTTTGGAGGAGGTGGTGGAGTAGGTTTTGGCACAGGTACTGGTTCAGGCTTTGGCTCAGGTTTCGGAGCAGGTACTGGTGCAGGTTTAGGGGCTGGGGCTGGCTCTGGTTTGGGTGCAGGTTTGGGTTCAGGCTTTGGAACAGGTGCAGGTAAAGGCGATACTTTTAAAACAGGTATTGGTGGGGCAACATTTTGAAAAGTATTCACTTTTTGAATCACATTTTGTACCGTAGCAGGAGTTGATGCTGGCTTTGGAACATCAGGTGCGTTTCCAGTAATTACTGAAGCGAACAATCGGACAGCAATGACACCTGCTGCAGGAATGAATAAAAGAGGATTAAAAAATGATCCAGTTTTTTCGTCAACCTCTAGGAATTTTTTCTTCTTGTCATCCTCATTAGAATATTGCAATCTGGATGACGATGAACTTGTGCCATCTTTTCCTGGTTCATGGCTTTGTATTTTAGACACAAGTGATGGAACTGGAGTTATGAAGGCATACGTCGTTGCAAGTAAGCCAGCTGATATCAAGAAGAAGGTTTTTGTGAATGGGGGTGGCATCATGTAATTAATAGCAGTGGGTCGGCTTCTATTGCAAGGAAGCTTCCATAAACTGCTGCTTATTAGAATATCAAGGTAACGAAGAGTGCAAATGTATTGTGATGTCGATTTTATGTTGGATAAGTTAGAAGGCTGATGTCACACAAACAATACTGTAAGATCTAGTATAGTCTGGATTATATAGGTAAACAAAGTGATGGCGCTTATGATAAAAGATATAAATTAGTACACATATGCACGGGTAGTAGAGGTTAGCATATGATCGTACGAAAGTTTCATTTCTTAAGTGAAAAAAGCTATGACGTATTTTTTTAGGTTTGCATCTTACGTAAGAAGTGATGTCATTCTTTGCATAATTTCCATTTCGTTTTAAAATATGGAAGCCAAAAGTTCCGATGTTACGTAAGCAAAGTGACGTTTTTTATTTTTTATAAACTTCGTCTTGCTATTTATTTTTCGTAAAATAAATACAAAGGGGTGTATCTATGACGTAGTAAAGATACATCCCATCGATTGCAAGAAGTGTCAAATAAATAAACAAGAAACATATCCATCAGCATGTCACCCTTTCAAAGTGAGACGTAGAGTTGACGACAAAATGTTCAAATTTGGTGTTCAAAACAAACGAACCCTATCTAAAATACAAGTGATATCACGATTCCAAAATGGTTCAAAAGTTTCTTTATCTCCCACCGAAGCTTCTTCAGTGCATTTGCTAGCATTACGTAGAAATACTAATTACTCCACAACTTGGCAATCTGTGGATGCGGACTTACAAAAACGGCAGCACTCAAAGAAAGAAGAACATAATCAGCATTCCAAATTTGATGCACCCGATCCTCTCAACTATCTTCGTCAACTTGATTTACTCCCTTCCCTTCAACCGTATCGAAACTCGTTACTCAAAAGTCTTGATCTTCAAAATAATCCAAATGATTTAGTTCTGGATGTTGGTTGTGGCCTAGGCGGTGGTACTACACATCATGAGATTTCAAAACTATTAAAATCTCCTCTAGGGCATTTGACAGGTGTGGATATTAGTGAACAATTATTACAAGAGGCTACACAAAGAAGTCATGATCTCAATTATAATCATAAAGTTTCCTACAAACAAGCAAGTGCTTACAATCTCCCATTTTCAAATCAAACATTCAACCTCAGTATAGCAGATCGATTATTTCAACATTTAATTCGACCCTTTGATGCATTGCAAGAGATGATTCGAGTCACAAAAGATGATGGGTTGATAGTGATTGCTGATCCTGATTTTAGAACCTTTCAGATAGATGTAACAGGAGGTGGTTGTAATAATCGATATAATCCAAACGTATCCTATGCATCACATAACTACCAAGAGAACTATAATGTAGAAGCAGGAAGACGATGGGCTCATTCAGGTCGTCCTCCTCCCCATTTGCAATTTGATATGGGAGGACTGACATCGAAAGTATTAGGTTATGTTATTCCAACACTATCAGCACATTCTTTCATAGGTTCATCACAACCTCGATTACTACGTTCAGCAGGCTTGGAAGATATTGAAATTGATATTGTTCCAGTAGTACTTCAAGGACGATCTGATCTAGAAGCATGTGTTCCTATTACATATATGTCTCAATTAGCTGTGGATAATTCAAATGGTGGCTTATCAAGACATGAGGCTGATTTGTGGTTAGAGAGACTTGAATGGGAAGGTGATGATTATTTATTTGGATCCTTAAATTTTTATATAAGTCGTGGGGTCAAACCAACACATATCAGCCCATCAAATCGTAGAGCTAGACCTCTTTATTCTACAAGAATATCGTCATATAGAAGCATACCAGTTATAACACCGCCTGAAAATGTGATTTGTCGTTTCGCCTGTAGAAATAACGATACGACATTGATTCAAGAAGCTGAAAATACCATAAATAATGAGTATGCATCAAGTGATACGGGTATAACTCTTTGTTCAGGTCGTTTAGATGAAGGTGACGCATTAGTATTTGCAGCTAATAAGCAACTTATTTTGGCGTTAGATGAGAATACAGGAGATCTTTTAGGAACAATACAGATAAAAATTAAAGATCACGACAAAACTAAATCCAGTAAAGAAAAAGGAACAAAGGGCTTACCTAATCTCTCCGGTGTAGAGAAGGTTGCAGAATTTACATGTTTGGCAGTCAAATCTGGAAAGACTTATTTGGTGGAAAATATTAAAACTCTCGCTGTGAAGGTCACCGAAATTGAATCCAATGCGAGTAACGAAAAATCCAAAAACGTGGAACCATCATCACAATGTAGAAGGGGAGTAGGAGCCGCTCTTGTACGATATGCAGAAGCATATGCACATTCCTGTGGTTGTACAAAAATGCAACTTGCCATAATGTGTCCTGATGTTGCACCACAGGAGGAACCAAAATTGAAACAGAAACTTCAGAAGTATTATCTAAAACTTGGATATGAACATCATTCCTCCATAGGACTTCAGTTTGAATTAGATGATGAAGGTAATGTAGTGAAAGATGAAATGAATGATATGTACAAGTCTTTGAATCAGTTAGTGAAATGTAAAGCAATTGTGATGCAGAAAAGTCTATAGAGGGGAGGTATGATTGGACGAAGAGCATATACGTATATACCCAGTAGATTTTTCTTAAAAACGAAAGTATAAAGGTATTTGTGTAAAAATAACAAAATAGTAAGGAGTCACTCTCAGTTGTTAAAATGATTTCATTTATTGCTTTCGATAGAATTGTGCGTATACAGTGTTTCGAAAATCCCAAGTGTCAAAAACTGTGCCTGTGAGTATCCAGATATGAGTAAATGCGACTATCTCCCATCGATATCCAACGATTCAGGAACTTTGGTCATTCTTACAAAGTAAACTATGTCTTGGTTTTATTCTTGAGCCACAGGAGCTGCAACTTCAGCAATTGCGGATTCTACTACTACGACTGGTTCAGGAGCAGGAGGAGGTTCTGGAGGAGGAGCAAACGAAACTTCGGATACTTTTCGTTTACTAATCTTTTCCATAAATCCACGTAAATCATTCAAATCATCTTGTTGTGTGCTACAAATTCCCCGACAACCGTCCTTCACGACCGTCGTTTTGGGAGGAGGTGGGTTCACACTGGCGAGAGTATCTACAAAAGCGTCCCTAGAGTTAAATGCAACAACTATACTCATGATTAATCCAATAACAGCGATGCCTGCTGCTGGTACCAACACTAACAAACCTCCATCCACGGAAACTTCTCCAAAAAAAGGAACTGTTTTGGTTTCAGCACCTTCCTTAGGTGGAGGACCAGGAGAAGTGAGGGAAGCTATAAGGGGATCTAAGGGTCTATCCTCAGGTGGTGAAGATGGAGTTGATTTCAGGATTTGAGGAGGCACGCTAGGGGTATCGGATGTAGTATCATCATCATTGGATTCTGATTGGATGGATGTTGCAATTCTAGATATTGATTGTTTAGATACGAGGAATGGAATAGGTGCTGTGAAGGATGATGCTTTGGATTGAAGTCCAAAGAAAAGTATCAAAGATAGGACATTTGTATACGATGTGCGCATGGTGGATTGTAATTAATGTGACAGCGTCAAAATATTCATTTGTATCTTTATGCTATATGCATGTTCACTTATTTGGAGTTGAAGTCAATGGATCAATAGCATCCCTTAATTTCAATCGAGAAGAACTTATTTACAGTTCTGCTTCGTCACATAGAGATTCTTCGTACGTAACTTTTCCTAGCCCCGGACTATAACCGTGCCCCCAGATGTACTGTACTCTAACATCTAAAAAGATACCAAAGAATAGGTTGTGATGCCAAAGTACGAAATCAATCAACACAACAAAAAACAAAACTACAACATCAAGTTATCCTTCTCAAAGAAAATCCCTCTTCATTTGTTTACCATCATGCCTCAAAATCCCAAAGAATTCACCACTGACAGTTATATTGACTGCCAAAGTATAAAAGACGAAATCGAAAATCTTCGAAAAAATTTCCCAAACGTCAAAATAGCAAGTGCCACGAACCACTTCCTATCTTCATCCTATGAACGAACGAAATATACACGAGTTCGTCTAACATTGACATTTCCGGAAGGTTATCCTCAGCGGCATTTGATAATTGATGTTGGGACGGATTCCGTTGTTCCTCCAGGACTCAAAAAGAAATTGGAACGTGATTTAGGAAATTCGTTAAACGATCGAATAGGAACATATGATCAAGTTCGGCCGGTCTTTCATTTATTGACACAATTTGTAGATGGTAATAAATTTGTTCCATGTTGGAGGGAATTAAAAAAATCCATTGATTTGGTGCATGGAAACAGTCAAAAAGGGACAACCAAAGGACCGTTGACTGGATCCAAAATGTCCATTGTGGAATCCAAGGGCAAAATTAATTTACGGTTACAACATGATCAATATTTTTACAAGTGTTCTATTATTGTGGATGATGGATATCCATCCACTGCCAGAATCGAAGATTATGGAAAACCATGTAAATTAAAAATGGAATCCACTAATTTTCCACCCAAGATTGAGGTGATGCTAACATCACAGGCTCAGGATTTAGTAAGACAGATGCAGGATGGGATGACTGCCGAAGATGCTTTGAAAATGAGTAATCCAATTCGAGCACCCAAAAATTTCAAAGGAGAGGAAAAGAAAGAAGTGAAATCACGTCTAACACAAACCGTCCTAAAGGATTTGAAACAGGACGTTGAAACCCTCAAGAGAGTTCATGACTTGAGAGAAATAGATGCTGCGACAGTGGAATGGAATGCTAAATTGAAAGCTCATAATGGAAGGGAACGTAAAGATGCGAGACGGATGATTAACAAATTGACCAAATCGGAAATATTGAAGGATATAGAAAAGGATGAGAAAGAAAAAGAATGGCAGCAGGATGAAGCTGCTCGAATGGCAGGATATAATTTTACTGTGTATGATGGGACGAATCCTCAGCCATCACTGCTATCTCTTATTAATTTTTTGATACAAAAAATCCAACCTCTGCCAGAGGTTCTTTGTCCCGTTTGTAATCAATGCACTTTGCCTCAAAATCCTAATGATTTAAAAGCATTGTATTTCAAAGTGAATGAGGCTAAAAATGATAAAGAGAAAAAAGCAAGGAAGAGCGCAAAATTAAAACGGCCCACTCGTACATATTGTGGTTGTTGGTATCATTATGATTGTTTGGGTAAATTTATGACTGAACCACCGTTTGGAGCTGCTTGTTTATCTCCAGATTGTGGTCGACGTGTGTATCATCCCGACTGGCCTAGTGATATAAAACAATTAGAAAGAGGATGGGCCATGAAGCAAGCTAGAAAGAGAGAAATTGAAGATGCTGCAATGTTCTTGTAAATGAAAAAGTACCTGTTTTTTCTCTATTGCATTAATTTCTATAAACTTTTATTTGTGATAGCCTGTTCCACATTTTTAAGTTAGAATAATATCTAGTTATATTCAGTCTCTTTCTCATGTGACTTTTTTATCACAGTTCATCGGTTACTTCTCTTTGCTCAAGATCATCAACATTAATCCTGCCATTAATAATGTCATCCATATACTTTTTCTTGGGGTCTTCAACACTTTTGATACATTTTGGATACTTTCCGATAAGCTTAGTAAACAGACCTGCTAGTTTCTTTGTTGAATCTACTTTTTCAGCTAGAGAGTCCACCTTGTGCACAGAATCCGGAACATACTTTTCATAAAATCGTTGCAATGCTTGCTTTCTACGTTTCGGAGCGTCATCTTTCTTAACGCATTCACAAGAACTTCCCTGTGCTGCGTCATAAGATTGACACCCACCAAACTTTGTCATCATCTTTTGCAGACTCAAATCTTTTTCACACTCTGCCGCCGCCGTTGGATCTTTCATTTCATCACATACTTGCAAACTACATTTCTCAAACATTCTTTCACAGTGGTCTTTTGTGATACCGCAGATCTGGAAACAAGCATTTTTTAAATCGCAGCATTTTTCATTTGCTCTGGGGTTGTTATTTCCCATCATCATCCCGCCTTGGCCGGCGCTACAACCAGTGGATGTAAATTGAAAGTTTTTCTTTAGGACAGATGCTGTGCCAGAAGGGCAGCGGAATGGATGACATATTGGGTCTTCATTTGGAAAGTTAGCAGCTATGGGCAGAACCAAAAAGCCGATGTAAGCTAAGGTTAGAGTGATTTTCATCTTGACTTCTTCGGTTTTAATAAAGGACGTATTTTAAAGATTTTCTGATATTATACAGCAGCTTTGGATTTCAGTATATCTTTATACCGTACGTAAAATCAGATCAGATACTGCTGATGTTGCTCTTATTTAAGACGAAAGGTACGACATAATCATGACAATGTAGTCAATTCTTACCTTCAGAAGGTCTATCTATAGTCATTGTATGAAGCGCTTATTCACTGCAGCGATAAATAAAAATTTACTGAAACAATTTCCAAGATAAAAAGATGCATAATTCCATTTTTCATGAATATGTCGATATAGCAAAAAGTAGCAAAACAATATTGTTAGATTGAAGAAAGTAATAAATAGATGGTCAAAGTCCACTTGGAATCGCTCGAAAGAAAAATAATAACTTAATAGAGAAATTCAGTAAGTTAGACTATTGTAATATGAACTTTGGACCGGAAGCCTGCATTATTATATCTACATTCATATTTCTGCTTGTTATAAAATTTACCATGAATGGATTTCCTGCTCTTGATATAGTTTTTTGTTTCGACACTCTTCTTTTACGATCAATTATTAAAACAGAATCAATTTTTTATTGTGTATCAAAACAAGAACAGTTTCACAGAAATGAAATACATCAAAAGTAAATAACTTAAAGGCAAATTATTCATGAATATGACAGATTTAACTAACCGGTCCATAACAAACCATTTTTTATTGGATAAAACGAGGTAAAAGTTTGTGTATGTCTCAAAGCATCCACACCAGACATGATCAAAATAAATTTCGTTAAATAAATTTGTAATGATGAAGCTTTGTTGTCATAATTGTGCATGCAAGCGAAGCTGAGTATATTTTTGTCCCGTCTGCAAGAAGCGATCTTTTGACATTTTTTGGAATCGAATTGATAAGAGACACAAATGAATTCTGTAGAGGAAAGATGTAATCCCACTTCGTATATGACCGAAACGAGCTTCGATGAAATCACCTCTCCACATTTGCAAAATAAAACCTCAAGAGTTTATTGAAAACACGTGTCGTATGCATTATTGCGTTCAATTCCATATAAACACTCGTACATCTCAAGAAAACATGACTGGATGACTCGTAGCAAAAATGATAAGAACGACAATTCTTTAAGATTTTTTGTACAAAACCCACATAGAACGCACTTATCGTTTAATTAAGGGGTTTTGCGTAGATTTGGTACCAGACCTAAGTTAGAGGTTTTCAGCCGCCCAAATTTATCCACGTATCGCATGCAGGAATAAAATTGATGAACTCCACGCAGAATGCTGTAGCAGGATCAGTATCTTTTATCAAAATGCAATAGGTATCGCCAATATCCATTTGTTTATGAAAAAAGAGCTAAATAGAATTGTTTTTGATTGTCGCTTTCATTTACAATAGTAAATTTACTTCGAAAGCTAATCAAAAAGCCAAAACACTTCCACGCGTTTTATGTTTTGTTCTCACAAGATCTCGTGATGACCCGTGTGTAGATACTGTATCGTAAAACACGTATGTTGAAAAAGTCTTTCGTGATTACATGCTTCCGTTGATCTCCAGTATAGCTTTACCGAGAATCTATTTGTATTCATTTGAGGTCGGGAAATATCTAAAAACAACACATTAAAGCTTATATTTCACAAACTATAGCTAGATTTTGAAACACATTGCAACTTGCAACCATGATGTTCCAAAAATTTGCTCTTGCGGCATGTAAGTTCTTTCAATCTATTGCATAAGGCTACAAGAAGAAACATCAAGAAGACTTCGGAGACGCGATTGAAGTCTTTCCCTTAAAGTATGATTTTTGAGGAAGAAGCATTTCCAAATTTTTAAACTTGGAAACTGACTCACAAGATGCACCTAAGACGAAAGCACAATCATGCAAGGGAGAGAGACAGATCCCGTGTCAAAAACTCGGTCGATATCATAGTGTCGAAGTCATTGGAAGACATATAAATGATGTCAAATCATTGTACTTACTTTTCGAAATTTATACTCAAACAAAAATGTCTTATTTCTTCAATCACTCACTTTAAATAAAATTTTCTTTCTTTGCAATCGAACAGTGACCCTTATGGGCATGCCTTTCGCCACACTTGCCCAGGATGAAACTAAGGGTACCACCATCGGAATTGATTTGGGAACCACCTACTCTTGTGTTGGTGTTTTCAAAAATGGTCGTGTAGAAATTATTGCCAACGACCAAGGTAACCGTATTACACCATCTTACGTTGCCTTCTTAGACAATGGAGATCGTCTTGTAGGAGATGCCGCCAAAAATCAGGCCACCATCAACCCAGAAAAAACTGTTTTTGATGTAAAGCGTCTTATTGGACGTAAGTTTTCTGATAAATCAGTACAAGCTGATAAGAAACTCGTTCCATACACAATTGCTGCCAATAAGGGAGATAAGCCCGTTATTGAGGTTACACAAGACGGAAAAGCCAACCAATACTCACCTGAGGAAATTTCTGCTATGATTTTGACTAAGATGAAGGCCACCGCCGAAACCTTCCTTGGTAAGGAAATTAACAACGCCGTCGTAACTGTACCAGCTTATTTCAATGATGCCCAACGTCAAGCAACAAAGGATGCTGGAACTATTTCTGGAATGAAGGTAGAACGTATTATCAACGAACCTACAGCTGCTGCTATTGCTTACGGAATGGACAAGACTGGAGGAGAGTCTAACGTTCTTGTTTTCGATCTTGGAGGAGGAACCTTCGATGTTACTCTTTTGACTATCGATAATGGAGTATTTGAAGTACTTTCTACCAACGGAGATACACATCTTGGAGGAGAGGATTTCGATCAACGTGTTATGCAATATTTCATCAAGATGATGAAGAGAAAGAGCCAAATTGATATTGCTTCTGATAAAAAAGCCTTGCAAAAGTTGCGTAAGGAAGTAGAACGTGTTAAGCGTGCTCTATCTTCTCAACAACAAGCCCGTCTTGAAATTGAAGACTTGTCCGAAGGATTTGACTTGTCTGAGACTTTGACTCGTGCTCGTTTCGAGGAACTTAACAACGATCTTTTCAAGAAGACTCTCGGACCCGTTGGAAAAGTAATGGAAGATGCTGACTTGGAAAAAGCTGAAGTTGATGAAATCGTACTTGTTGGAGGATCCACTCGTATCCCTAAGGTTCAATCCTTGATCTCTGAATTCTTCGGAGGAAAAGAGCTATCTAAGGGAGTTAACCCCGATGAGGCTGTTGCATACGGAGCTGCTGTTCAAGGAGGAATTCTTTCTGGAGAAGGAGGAGATGCCACCAGTGAAATTTTGCTTCTTGATGTTACACCATTGTCTCAAGGTATTGAGACTGTTGGAGGAGTTATGACTAAACTTATCAACCGTGGAACCACCATCCCCACTAAGAAATCCCAAACTTTCTCTACCTACCAAGACAACCAACCTGCTGTAAATATTCAAGTATACGAGGGAGAACGTTCTATGACCAAAGACAATCACCTTCTTGGACAATTCGAATTGAAGGGTATCCCACCAGCCCCACGTGGAGTTCCTCAAATTGAAGTATCTTTCGAGGTTGATGCTAACGGTATCTTGCAAGTAGGAGCTGAAGACAAGGGAACCGGAAAGGCCGAAAAGATTACTATTACCGCTGAAAAGGGACGTCTCTCTGAGGAAGAAATTGAGAGGATGGTTCAAGAGGCTGAGAAATACGCTGAAGAAGATAAGAAGGTTAAGGAACGTATTGATTCCCGTAATGGACTTGAGTCATACTTATATAACTTGAAGAATACCTTGGATGATGAAGAGACCGGAGGAGGAATCTCACCACAAGACAAGAAAGAACTCCAAGATATGATCGACGAAGCCCTTGACTGGATGGACGAAAACCCAGAATCTGATAAGGAAGATTACGATGAAAAGAGAAAAGAAGTTGAACAAGTAGCTAACCCAATCATGCGTGATATGTACGCTGGAGGAGCCGGTGAAGAAGATATGGGAGATTTCGGAGATGATGAATTGTAAATATGAAATTTTAGAAAAATAAACAATTCCATTTTAGACTAAATTTTTCATAAATTATTAATTTTGTGCAATAGTTATTTACTTTATCTTCTGGTATCAAATCTTATGCTTCAATTACGTTTTGTGTCCAGATGATTGTAACCGGTGAAACTTGCATCGAGTTTAATCGCATACAAATGAGACGAAAACTATGTTTACAATTGCAAGATTATTTCAAAAGCAATTGTTATCGAAAATGCATTGCTCTGTCTGATATGGATTAGGATAAAGCACTACTAAGCTTGAATTAGTTGGATTCATCCCATACTAAGAATGAAACACCTAATTTTATTCCTAAGTTTGTAAAATTTCAAGTCGATTTGTGAATTATTGTATCTTTTTCTTCAAAACAACCGTCAAGAAGAGTCCATTTGCATTATCTTGAAATTTTACTGCTGTATCAAAAAAATAAAACAACTTTATTGTGTGACGTCATGCTCTCGATACAGAGCTTATAGAGACATTTCTACCCGGGATTTTTCCTTTTCAAAAAGATATTTTTCACACGAACAAAAAGGAAATATGCTGCCAACAACAGCAATTGCACCTCCTCCAGCCTTGTCTACAATAAAGAGATTGACTGCGAGGTCTGCTCCATCAACTAGACGAAAACTTCTAAAACAGTCGCGATCAGAAATAAAAATGTTCCGTGCTCATCTCTTCACATTTCTCTTCCTTGTTTCTTTTGCGGTATATAACTTTTGGCCAACTAAATCGCATTTAAGGACGGGCTCGCATTTGAGAGGCGTCATAAATAAAAGTAATGATCCGATGTCAAGGACATTTGTAAGTTTCTAATGTTTAGAGAAAATCATTTTTTATTTCTTGAAATTATCTGACTTCGATTCAAGAACGAAAACTCGATAATAGAAAAATCAGATTTGACACATCTTATAATGGTTGCAGGTCATTCAGTCTTAATGAATGGAAACGCAGAAGATGCTGGTACAGATGAAAGATTGTGGTAAGAGACACCAAAATAATGATTCGAAATTAAACATAATCTCATTATTTTCAAAAACTTATTAATTAAATTTCAAGGTATCTTTTGGATTATCAGAAAGGAAAAGGACTCCCCCAAACAATTCAACTTCATATAGAAGCTGGAATTGCGGAAGCCGCAAAAGATCCACATTCTCTTCTCATATTTAGTGGAGGACAAACACGGGCTGTAACAGGACCTGCAGATGAAGGTGGGAGCTATTATCGTGTAGCAGATGCTTTAAATCTTTGGGGGAACACTAATGTTCGGACACGAACTGCCACAGAGGAATTTGCAACTGATAGCTTTCAAAATCTACTATATTCTATGTGCCGATTTAAAGAAATTACATCATCATATCCCACAAAAGTAACTGTTATATCATTTTCCTTTAAACGACAACGATTTGAAGGTCTGCATGCTCCAGCCATGCACATTCCAGCTCCATTCTTCAATTACATAGGAGTTGATCCACCAGCATCCACAGGTTTTGATTATCAAAGAGCAGCTGATGGAGAATCAAATACAGTCGCACAATTTGAAACGGATCCTTATGGATGCTACACAGAAGCATTGAAAGAAAAAAGAAAAGGTAGAAATCCGTTTTTCAGAACTCCTTGGTACGATTTGACCTGTCCTGACATGAAAAAATTAATGCATTGGTGTGGACCTGATAAGTTTCCAAAGGATGAAATTCAATGGATTTTGTAGTTAAATAGATTTCGCCTCCTATTTCAATCAAAAATACATTAATTTTCAGCACATTTTAGATGAGAATTGACGTTTTTTCTGGCTCATGTAGAAATGTTTCTTTCTAAAATGTGAAGCACTCATGGAATGGGCTGTTTTTAAAATATTCCAACCAAGCAAAATGCTTTCAGAGGAAATATAGAAAAACGGTAGGGATGCGGAGGATGAGTTTTTTTTTACAATTTAATTACACAACGTTATTTTTCGTCAACCACAATCCAAATTGGAAATCTATGTGTATATCGTGAAAAAAATCAATCTGCTTGCTCTTATCGTTCACATTGAGGCGGTATATTATGTAGTTTGATTCATTGTTCTTACAAAAGTTTAGGAAGTGCAAAATAAATTCACGTTAAGGTACCATCAAGTTTTTGTTACCTACTGTGATCATTCCGTAATAAACCGGACATTTTGATTTTATCATGCATTTAACTCACTTCACAAAAGAAAATCTCAATCATGAACTGAAGAAGACAGCAGTAAGAGACATCAACTACCAACATAAGCCACACATTCGTAAAGTCTCGAGAAAGATACCGTTAACATCATACGACCACTTTGGTATAACATCCACTTACAGCCTCAGCCACACAAACAATTATAAAATCATTTGATGTTCACAAAATATTCTTTTTCTTTGGTAGCAAATTTGAAGTATGGCATCAGCAACAATTGAAGATCAGCGTGAAAAGGTTGGATTCTGGTTCTCTGAATATCAGTCCAAAGGAATTAAAACAGACGTATTATTACAATCAATTCATCACAGCACTCAATCGGAATATCAACAAATTGATGTTATTGAAACTGCTTTCGGAAAGACTCTGGTAACGGATGGAAAGACCCAAAGTGCTGAATGTGATGAATTCATTTATCATGAAACTCTTGTTCAGCCGAGTCTATTTTTGCGTGGGATGATTGCATCAAAAGACAATACTAATGGCGAAGCATCTGTTTCACCTAAAAAAGTTCTTATTGGTGGAGGTGGAGAGCTTGCAACAGCACGTGAAGTTCTTCGTCATACCTCAGTTGAGCGTTGTGTTATGGTCGATTTAGATGAAGAAGTTGTCAATGTATCCAAACAACATTTGCCTACATGGGGAAATAATGTAGCTGAAGATGAACGATTTGAATTAGTTATTGGGGATGCTTATGCTTATATTAACAACACTGAAGAAAAATTCGACTTAATTATTATGGATATTTCAGATCCAATTGAAGCTGGACCTGGAATCGCTTTATATACACAAGAGTTTTACCAGATTGCACTAACTAAATTATCTCAAAATGGAGTTTTTGTTACACAAGCTGGAAATGCTAATGTTTTACTCACACACGATGGCCTAAACGAGAGTTCCTTCCCTTCAATTGCAAATACATTGGATAGTGTATTCGATTGTACCATACCCTATAGTGTTTCTATTCCCAGCTTTCAAACAACGTGGGCATTTGTATTAGCATTTAATGTTGATGATATTTCGGGGCATTCTTCAAGTGAAATCATAAATTATGTGAAAAATGTGCCTGAAGAAGTTGTGGATAAAAGAATTGAGGCATGCATCAATGACGGTGTAAACGTTTTGAAGCATTATGACGGATGTACACATAGACATATGTTTTCACTTGTGAAATCAATGAGAACAAAATTAGCCATGGATAAAAGGATCATGACCAAAGCAAATCCAATATTTATGTTTTAAGACATCTTGGGGATAACGATAAACTTACAGGTTCATTGTGTAATGGTACACAACATATTGAAAACTCAAAATTTCTCAATGCTTTTTAATTTTATGGATCGAATAGAATACACTAATTCTAGCTCAGTTAAATCTGATAAAAATTTGCAATTTTTTAATTTTTATAATATTGAAAAAGATAGTTTGACAGACGGTAAGATAAGATAAGATATGAAACTTTTTTGTAGAAAATTTGATACTTTTTATGTGGATTGATTTACGATACCTCGTGACTTATTGCATAGTTCTTATTCGAATTGCTACAATTGTGATGATATTGAAAATGGGAAGGATCTCAGAATCGTATCTCATCCTAAGGCAAAGTGATTTTGCTTATATGATAGATATATCTACATAACGAAAAAAGCTATCCATGCATGATATGAAAATGTAATCCGGATATGATTAATATAGCATTACTAATTTTACCGTTATCACATGGTAACAAACCCATTAAGTGAGCAGAGAGGAATCTAGATTCTAGATTGAAGATAATCATCATGGTATGACTAAATACCATGATATTCAGGGATTATTGAATTCTTCTCTAGTCAGCAGCATCGAAGTCTTTGTATCGGAGATTCAATATGAAGTTGTAAAATATCAGGAATAGTATTCGGTTATCTAAAGATATTGAGGAACTATTCTATTTATTTGTTCTTTGTTTACAATCCATACGATATCAGCCTCAAGTCATAAAGATATGCAAAAATTCAATTCATGCAAGTTAAATTTTCTTAAAGAATATTGTAAAAACTTCATCAATGCTATAATCGCATTCATGTGCTCTAGATGATTCGAATTAAAATGAAAAGTTTGGGATGTTACAAGAGGAGGAATTTATCCCTTTTCCAGATCTTTAAAGTGCCAATTTGACGTAAAGATGGACAATAATTTGAACTACAGTTTTCTTAATGAAAACTTCACAGAGAAGAAGAATCTATCTGCTTGCGAAAGCATATCCATATATGAATTATATCTGCTATTTCGTATCATTCGTAGATGCTAATATTGAATCTAAATTTTAAGAATGACGTACGACTCTCCTCTTATCCCAGTATTCATTATGCATACATAGAATCTGGAGCTAAAACAGTACAAGTGTTCTTTCTCTCTAATCCAAATTATAAGCACATGCCTAATCATTACACGTATGTTTATGTAAATTCCATATAAAATGTTATCACTTAAGATTTTGCAGTTTTCCAACATATGGAGAGAAAAAAGAATTAGGTGCTGTTTGACATCAATATCTAAGAACAGAAATGAGCATATGTTTGCGGAAAACTTCAGATCGATTAAGAAACTTTTTTTTACTCCGCCTTCTGGTTCTATCTTCTTGCGATAATACTGGATCGTGCTTTAACTTCATCATGACGAAAGGAAAAGATGTTGTGAAAAATATCCAGAGACCGAATAGACTCACCAGCGTGTTTCAGTCAATGCAGAAACATTGTCCTTTACCGATCAGGAATTATGCATCATGCGTTATGCAGCATCACAATGCAGGTGGGCTGGACAAACATTCTTGCTCTTCTGAATTTGCAGAATTGAAAAAATGTATGAGGCGTAGCATAATTGAAAGTAGGAAAAAATGAGACATAATAAGCAAAATTATCAAATTATAAGTAATAGATTGCATAGTTAAAAGAACAAACATTTTCATTACAAAATAAAGACTACAAAGTGATTTGAAGTGGTTATAATCTACATGTTATTTTAATTGATACAACAATATATATTGTATGAAAAAAAGTGTTTACAACGTATGAAGAAAAAAGCAGAGGTGCATTTGCGTTCGTTATGTGGTTTGTGTGATATTGAAACCAACATTAATATATGAGAAGTGGGAAATCCTTGTTCATCCGTACATTCAGCGTCTTAGAGCCTTAAGTCGGCTTAGTGAAACAGTGACATTTGTGTGAAGTAAGGGATGAAGGATTTGAAACTGCTCATGTCTTAAAGGATGACATGAGCACAATATTCTTGTGTTTTCTTATTAAGTAGCAAAAGAAAACATCTTAGGACCGGTGTAGAGCAATGATATTTAGACTTCCAAGTAAGCTTAAGAGAAGGATTAGAGGAAAGTCGTGTATGAAGCCTTGTGGATTAGATGTATGAGGATAATGAAATTTGTCTCGATGAATTAAAATAGGTCTCGGAGGACATCGTCGACAGTGTCTGCCGCCCGGGCCCACTCGACTTCTGCATTATCGTCGACCCTCTTTGGGGCAGTAGGAGCCTTAAAGGCAAGGTCTTCAAAAGCTACATTAGTAGTAGAAGCTCGCCTTGAGAGGTCATGTTTGTGGTCATCGTCAGTTTGAACAAACCATCCGTAAGTACCCTCATTGCTTCCTCCGGACTGAAGAAAGCTAAAGGAGTTGGAACGAGATCTGTCACTTGAGAATGACCCTTGGTTGTCTTTAGTACTCCCTTTGCTAGAGAAGGAACTTGAGGGAGTTTGAAGATCAAGTTGAAAAAGTTTATGGTATATGTTGATGGCGGATACATGGCCTGCAGCTGAATTATCTTTTTCAATGCTGTCACTCTGAGATTTCGATGCCATACTTTCGGATGAACAGGACGCGCTTGTATCTGATAGACTCGCTGGAACAAGTGACCGGTAAGACTTTGTACGACTCATGCAGCGTCTCATTTTAGATCGTCTATTTTGAAGAAAGAAAGACTCATCAGTTCCAGCAAATATGTCATCGACCATTGTTGATACAGAGAGCTTTCTCTTTTTGAAGTGGCTCTCTTCACAGCTATCAGAACAATCAAATGACAGCGAACTTTTGGGAGATAAGATGCCTTGATCAGAACTTGAACCATCTTGTTGAGCAAATGCAAAATTTGCAGCACTCGCCAAATCTCTCACAGAAACATTGCCCGACCTTGTTCTATCTGTTGTTACCGAATGTAATGCCTGGGGACTCATGTTGATGTGAAGAGGTGTGTGGGTTGATTTTTCAAGCTTCCTGCTTCTAAAAATGAGTCTGTTAAAGACCACAGTACCTCCTCATAGCAGTTGGAGGGGATACCCATATGGCAAGCTACATACGGGACAAGTTGAACTCGGCCATAAATTTTTACGAAAACATCAGTACAAAATATTACGGCCTACATGAATTCAACATCAACTGTCTCAAGATGGAAAGCTATTTATTTAGTCTATATAAGATAATTCACATGTTCAATATGTAGAAAGTATATGGTGATATTTTATAAAGTTCTCTAAATAATATCGATACTTGACAGCTGATAGGAAAAAAATATTTAGGCCTTGTAGATCTTATATTCAGTTGTACACGTAACGAGGCAAATAAAGATGAGGTACGAACGCGAATCTCCTACATAATACCTATATGAAGTTTACATTCCGATACTATTGTTCGAAAATTCTGGTAAATGTTCACTTACTCGAACATAAGTAGAGGCAAATAAATAGATTCACGTACTCCATCTTTCTAATAATTTTGTTGTTATGCCTCCTGTAATATTTCTTTGTCTAGAGAGAGTAACCATTCGAGCTTAGAACGGAATGTACGGTATTTTACGTAAGAAAAATACATTTACGTCATACATATATATAAAGAGAAAATTGTCGTCAGCAGATTCTTCGATAGGGATCCTTCACAGTTCAGCATGTGCAGTGTTAAAAGAAAAACCTGTAAGTTTCTTTATCAATACATATTCATATGGAGATAGAAACAAATTGCCATGCGTACTCGAACTTTTTAATCACATATTATTATTTAAAGGAATCAATATTTTTGCATCAGATGTTAAAAGGCAATCGAGCTGATGAAGTAAAGTTCTCTATGTATAAAAATAGAGGCCATTTAATTAGCAAAAATATTTAAGCTGCAGAAAAGCAAGAATGAATGATGTCTTAAATGAAAAAGATATTTCACTAAAACATATATAAGATAAATTAGATGTTATTCGCTTTTTAATTAAACATTGAAAAGGACTGAATTGAAGTAGAGATTTCTTTTCATTCCTAAATAATATATTTACTCCATTTAATTTGTCTAAGCATTTAGTGTTGAATAAGGACTAGGTTGAGTTTTGTATAAGTCTCTTCAAGCCATCAATCAAACTTTCTTAATTAAAATGAAAATTTCCATTCGAGAGAAATAGAATTCTTTTGTTCCTTTCACAATTAGGACATAAAACGAAAAATGCAATCAAAACGTGGCGAACGAACACTCTGTAATATTTAGAAAGATCTGGGAATTGTGGGCATACGTGGCGAACTTTACTTAAAGAAAAGTTCTAATATTTGACGGATACGTGGCGCCGATTGACCTCATCTTTCTCCGTATTTTTCGTACATATTGTGTACACTTTGTTTGTTCATCGATCTTGCTGGAAATAAACGAACTTCGCGCGTAGGATGAATTTCTTTTGCGTTCAAAAATCGACGCGTCATAAAAAAATTTAATGTGATGTACCATGACGTTAATATTAAAGATCTATATCATGAAGAACTCATATAGATTTGAAAAGAGTCCTAAATACGTATGTATTTACGATTAATGCGTCATCGTTTCTGTATCTCATATATCAAAATACAACATCTTTGTTTGCTTTTTGGTTTTTCAATTACGCAACGGTTTGTTTGTAATTTGATCGTTGTAACAATATTTGCACACGTGGGTTATTGGTTTGGGCTGCGGTTATGATTACGGTTACTACATCTATGTTATATACAAAATACAACCGACATTGTATTTTTCTCGTAGAACTTGTAGACACAAAAACAAAAATGTTTATTCATATCACCTTTATCTTTTATGGTATGATCTAATATAAATGTACACAACCTAAGTTAAAAAATGGGGTATGAAAATTGTTGTATTGTTGTGTATGTTTTATATATGACGTATGCAAATTAAAGAATTGTAATAGACACGATAAACTTATAATTTATATTTTTGAACTTTACGTTTTATGACAATGACGGTTCCGGAACTTTGTTTACTGTGAATGCGATGTCTATCGTTTATTTAACAGTTTATCAAAACCAACGTTTCTACCTTTTGAGAATGTTAGAGATGGGTAAGATCATCAATGGATGGTGATCAAATGGTAATGTGTGAGAATGAACTCTCGTTTATGTTACTGAACAAATTGGTGATTATGGCAACGTCCAACTCACCATGGCGTTTGCTGGAGAGCAATCAAATCTGCTCATCATGAAACGTAATTTGTGATGCTCGATTGTTGGTAAACTATAAGCTTCCCATTTGTGTGAAACCCGCTGAGCTATCCCAAACTCTTGTAGCATTCACAAATGTAAACCCTTAACAACCCTATCCAATTTACCACTCTGTGGTGGGGTTTGGTGATGTATATTCATGACAAAAAGAAAATTGGATAATTTGTCTTATGTATATGGCACCTGTAATTACTTCACTGTATGTGGAATCATGTTGACCTATGCTAGATAGGTGTCAACTAAACACACTGGTTGAGTGTGTTGGTGTTGGGGGTGGTTGTTGTTGGTGTGAACCAAATTGTGAGTTAAATAGTAATTTGGTATTTTACCAAATTACTACATCTATGTATACTAATTTAACTACTTTAACAATACACTTCTCCAAAAAGTGACTGATCAACATTACCTCGCAACCCTACGTAAAACCAATCAAAATAACAAAATACCACCGTCGAATAGATTCAAAATTTCGACAACTATACCCTTCACACTTTACAAAAATCCCAATATCACTTCTAAGAGGTATTAAAAAACCTTTAAGCATCAAACACCGAAAAAGAACCAACTATTTCCAGCATTTGTAGCATCAGCAACCCACATTTAGATCCAACACGAAACTACCGTCATTGGATAAATATTATCACGTACAACCATCATACCAAGGTTCAACGAATAATCGAATAATCAACCTTTGACATTCTGATTCCAACGATCCATCAATCAAATCAATCACCACTCCATGGAAGATTGTCCAGGCGAAATTCGACATAAAAGAATCATCAATCACCAAAGTAAGATAATTCTCAACACAGCAACATTGGAAACAGAGTAAGTGACATTGCAAAAAAGTTACAGAATCTGAACGCAAGACTAAGGATAGCTCACGAAAGATACATAGAACCCGACCCTTTATTCGTTGGCGACGTTGTTCGAATATTTGACGAAGAAATCCCATTTGTACAACAGATAAGAGGTAGAATTATTTTGATTTATCGAAATCCGAAACCCATCTTGGTACCCATCTTCTTCAAAACTAACTCTGCATAAATTTGACAATCCTTCCAAATGTCATTCATTTACACCAGATTTTGTGTTTGAGCATATTCTTATTTTTATCACAAAACGATACAACATCTATACAAAAAACACACCCCCTATTCAAACATCTACATAATATGTTAACAAAACTCCGCAAATATGATTTTTACTCTTTATCTTCACCGGACCCCTGGACGTTGTAATTTTGTATACAGCTCTCTAGCTGTATCAGCATTGTGTATTTGACGCTTAGTGAATTCATTTTTGCGATCATCTACTGTTGTAATAAATGTATAAGGATTAACTAATTATTTAGATTTAATATCGCTATCATTAATTTTTCCAACATCATGAACATATAGGCCGATGTTGTGCTCAACAAAACGCATAACGGTACCATCCTTGCGATATACTTCAATGGTGGGAGCACAATCATCGGGGCCGGTAATAAATTGAATCCTGAACTTCTTCCTCACATTCGCTACTGATAAAATATTTGCAAGGGAATCGCTACTATACCACACTTGACCATAATTCTCAACATCGCGAACCATATTAGTCGTTTAACTACCACCGTTTGTATGAATGGTCAAACCTTCACCCGGTTCATATCGCAATTTTGTCAAGAGATCACTGTTGCAAAAAATATCACAGTTTGACTGCGAATCAAGCAACACCCAATTAGGGTTCAGGCCTTCATAACGAGGGGACTGCATCATTGTGTAGCTGCATTGGAAGAAACCGAAGTGTAAACGCGGGGAATCTTGATGGCCACTGTTGCTATGTCCATCCTGTAATAAAGATACACTTGCAGAGGGACACCTATCGGCATAATGTCCTTTCTTGTTGCATCGAAAACACCGTAGTACGTGTGGAAACAATATACCATATGTTCCTGCAGTGGTACTGTTTTGATTTGATTGCGCTGCTTGAGCAAAAGTGAGTCCTTGTCGTACAGGTTGACGGGGATTCCTGGGATTCGAATTCCTATTATTCTTCGGGGCTTTATAATTAGCCATCATGTCATACGCCAACACAACATCGTTTGGGGAATCATCGTGACCTCGCAAATATCCATTTTCTAAATCATTGATTAATTGGCCATACGCATCTTCACGTCCACCTAAAAGGAAACATGTAGCAATGAACTTCTGTTTGGATTTGTCAACATATGCATCAAAAGTCTCTTTACTCAGCATTTCTTTGATTTCATCTTTGGTATCCTCTTCATCTTCAAAATCTGTGTCTGCTTTAATCAAATCTGAAATCAAAGCATCATGACCACCTAGCTCTACGCCATATCTCTCTATATTGCTTACATTATTCTGGAATATTTCGCGATACTCATGAATACTCTGACCCTCACGCTATTTCAGAAGAAAGAAAGATCGTAGTTGTTTTTGTACCACCAAAAATGGAGATTGTTTGTGTTCAAATTTTGCGACAATTTGACGGATAGTCTCTAACAACTTACTGCAGTTGCCTTCTTTTTCCCAGATCTCGTAATCCTTGTGAGCCTCAATCCGGAAGATTAAATTTCTTGAACACTGTCCCCAGATTGTGGCATATAATGTGCGTAACGCTAATTTTAGTTTCTTTTTCTCTTTTACATACTCCTTTAATTCTTCTTTATATGCATCGATATCTACTTCATCGACATCAGAGTCATCTTCATTCGGCTTCTCTGGCTTTCTAGCTTCTGGTTGCTTGAGCTCCTTAAAGACTGCTCTCATATCAAAAAGAAGAAAATGCAGATGTCTATACATTTAAGCGAATCGAAGATCATAAACTCGGAAAAGGGAAGTGGAAAGTGTTGGTAATTTGGGAAAATGATGATAGGACATGGGAAACATTCAAGTCCATCAAAGAAACAGACCTAATCACGCTGGCAAGATATGCACACGACAAAAATATGATCAGTAGGCCTGGATGGAAGTGGTGCTAAAAGTATTCTGAAGATCCAACAAAATTCATCCGATTATCTCGTGTATTTGCGCAACAAAGAATGAGAAAAGGAAAGAAATATAAGTTTGGTGTTGAAATATCACGCAATATTAAACATGCGATGGAATTAGATCGAATGAATGGCAACAATAAATGGGGTGAGGCAACAGACAAAGAAGTAAATGAAATTCTTGAACATGCAATATTTGTCATTGTTGACAATGTGAAGGACATGCCTGAGGGGTGTGCATTTATTCCTCTCCATGGAAGGGAAAAAAAAACAGGTTAGTGACCTGTGGAAATTTCACAGATCCGGATATTGCAGAAATATACTTGGGAGTGGTAGGAATTGAAAAAGTGAGAATTCTATTTGTAATTGCAGACATTAATGGATTGAATTTGATAGCGGCAGATGATTATAATGCTTACCTGAATGGTTTCAAGAAAGAGAAACTATATTTGCAAATTGATTACGGCAAACTAAAAGGAAAATGGCTCATCATATCAAAAGCATTGTATGGATTGAAGACTTCAGCAGCAAGATGGACAGACCCAATTGCAGAAATACTAAGAAAGTTGGGGTTCTCACCCTCATATGCCAACACCAAAATATGGATGAGAGACAAAGGAGACCACTACAAATATATTGCTGTATATGTAGATGATCTCATCATTGCATCAAAGGATCCGATGGGATTGTTAAAAGAATTGGAGAAAGAAGGGAGGGCGTAATTGCCTTAGTGGTTAGGTGGTGCACTAACCATGCCAGTGGTCACTGGTTCGATTCCCGGTGGGGGGTCATTTGACCAATTAATTTTCATTCCACCATTTGTCCAATTAATTAAATTAAATGCGTAAGTCCTCAGCTTAAGAAGGGCTAGTGTTTCTTTGGACCCTCTACTTGTATGGTTCATTGAACTACACTTAAAATAAGATATATTAATTATTAAAAATTATTAATTGGAGAAAGAAGGGAATTACAAATTCAAAGGTGTTGGAGTTCCCGAATATTATTTAGGTGGTGATATCAAAAAGATCATTAATAAGGACTTACCATCTCAAACAGTGATCTCAGCTAAGACCTATATAAAAAATATTTCAGACAAAATAGAAAGGGTATTTGAATTCACATTGAGAAACTACCATTCTCCTTTAGAAGGAGGTTATCATCCGGAGTTGGATAAAAGTGAATTACTTACCGGAGATGATGTATGAAGGTACATGATGCTAGTCGGAAGCTTGAACTGGGTGGTTACACTAGGAAGGATAGATGTGATGTTCGCAGCGGTGACAATGGCTCGAGACAACCAATCACCAAGAGAAGGACACATGAAAGTCATGTTTAGGATATTTGGGTATCTTAAAAACCATGCGAAGGCATCATTAAAAATGAACTTCTCATATCCGGAGGAACGAGTGGAAGGAATCGAGAAAGCAAACTGGAAACATCTATATCCAGCAGGAGCTCATGAAAAGCTACCGCATAACCCTCCAGAACCAAAAGGCAAACCCATACGTGTGTGGGGTGAATTTGACATAGATAATGCATATGATTTAGAAGCAAGAAGGTCAGTATCCGGTATTTTGATTTATATCAATAATTCGGTTGTAAAATGGTATTCAAAACGCCAGAATACAATTGAAACAAGTACTTACGGATCAGAGCTAGTGTCATGTTGTACCACAGTCGAGTTGCTAATCGATATGAGGTATTCCATTCGAATGTTGGGTGTACCGCTATTATACGAGTCTTAGTTATATGGAGATAACCAAGCCGTTATTCTGAATTGTTCCAGACCATAGAGAGCGTGTTGAGGAAGAAACATCATGCCTGTGCCTTTCACTTCATTTGTTAAACCAGTTCCATTGCTGAGTGGCTGTTCCTGGTAAGGCAAAGTGGTTTGAAATCAAGGAGTGACATTCTTACCAAAGCTTTGAGCCCTGCAAAACTATATGAAAAATTGAAAGGATGGATGTTTAATAATTAGACATTACAGATTCATTTAGGAGGAATGCCAAAGTTACGGAGATAACGTGACGTATCAAAAGCGTCACATTAATATGTGTAAACGAATTGTTAGCACATTGGAGTTGGTAAGATGTGGAAGAATCAAGCGGCTGACTCGGTTCGATAGTTTTACTTACGGTATTTTGTGTGTATTATTATATTTAGATTTTGGGCAAATTTCCATTTATTATTTTACGACGCGCTGCTGGGGCCCTAAAAAACGGCGCCCACGCTATATTTAGATAATGAATGCGTCATTATATGTGATTACTTCTATAGTTTAATAAACAATAAAGTAACTCACAATATTCATATGCAAGAACCAAATAGTGCACAAATATAACGTTGTATTTCCGTCATCTAAAAACAATTGTTATAATAAGGTTTAACCATCTAATACAAAATGCAAACTAACACAAAAGATTACCTTTCTCTCTCTTTCAGATGCATATCCAGAGCTGCAGCTCTGTCAGCGCTTCCACCGAGTCAAGAATTTCTCTATCTCGTTTGGGATGCGATGTTATTTCCAAAAACATTCACATTGCATGAGATAAAAATTTGGGACAATTCAGTCCCGTTTCCGACATTGGTTAAAATTTCTCCAAAAACATACATTATCTTTACAAGAATATCAAATTCAAACACAATTTACCAAAGATTACATTTCTGCATGTTACGCGGAATCTCTGATTCAAGGAGCAACAATTAAATCTCAACATATAGTGTACAATACACTCATCTTATACCTCAAGGATGCAGGCATATTTAAACGCCCTCGCCCGATATTACCTTCCCGCTCGCTCCAATACCCACCTCTCCTTCAATCCATCCTGAATGAATATCAACGCTGACAGTCTATTCCAAACAGGCGTCACTCGGTCACGCTCAACATACTAGAGTATCTCCACACCAATCAACTCCATCTTGACAAGAACTCCTACAGTTGCGCCCTCTTTGACTGGCTCATCCTTGGGATGCAAATGGGTCACCAAAAATTCAAATGGCGCCAAGACGCCTTGGATTTCCGCAAAACAAAGTCCATATCGCTTAATATAGACAACACTTCTTCAGCATTTATTGCCAAAAATTTTATTCTTTCACACAAATCATCTTCGTACGAAACTACTTCTTCTCCCTCCTATCAACTAGCTAACTATCTTCAAATTAAATGGCGATTCCAAAAGAATGGCCAAAATTGACAAACAATCTCTTTCGCCAAGAATTATAAACATCCTCATCTCTTCCCAGTGCGCGCTGTGGAACGCATACTACAACGTGCTCAGCGCCTCCAACAACCAGCACATCTCCCATTGGCAATCTTTGCTCCAAATTCATCCAAACAAAAAATAAAATTTACATCTTTGTATATCTTTCATTCTCAAGTTGAGAAATCTCTACAATCTTTGGCAAATACTGTCTATAACATAAAATCTAAATAAGAATTAAAAAAATATAGCTGTCACTCTGTCAGAGTAGGAGTATGCGTTCTTTTACATTCGTTAGGGATAGATGCTCTCACTATAAAATTCCGTCTTCGCTGGCGCTCTGATTCCTTTATGGAATACTTGCACAATACACCAAGATTAGCAGCATTATATACTCAAATATTATCTACTACTAACACTGACGACATTGTCTTATAATTTTCTATTATTTGATTATCTTTACTACCATTTAGATTACACTATGGTCCCTTTTGACTTTGTTCACACCTCCCAGGACTTTTTCACAAGATTGTGTCGTTTCCTGCAGTACCCATCCTCCCAATAACAATCTTCTTTGTTGTCTCCCATACGCTTTGCCTTGAACCACATCCAATCCTTCGCGACCTTGTATATAACTCCATGCACATTCTGGTGTCTTTTCATCTGTCCCCTATACCGGAACCAGTTCTTCAGTACTACCTTATCATCACACTCCCAGGAATGTTTTTCTCTCTGTGGTTTTCTAATTCCTGTATCAAAATTTTCTTCTGGTGATTTCCGTTCTCCATATTCACAAGCCTACACAATGCATCCTTGATTCCCTTTACCTCCATTTCGAAATCTTTCAAGCGCCGTATTAACGCTCCTACATCTACACTTGCCACCGAACTACTTATTTCGGCACCTTCATCTACTTTCCTCATCACAAAAGGTTTTTCCCGTTTTTCCTTTCCCCACCTCTCTTTGGTTGGCGTTCTTAATGCAAGCATTTTCTTCCCTCAACACTTGCCTTCCTTGTGTGATGACGCACTTTTCTCACGGTAGCTCAACTTTATGGGTCCTTTAGGAAGGCCAAGATCCATACAAATTTACCATTATATTTATTAAAATAACGCTAAATTTTGACACCCAACTAAGACTGATATAATTCTTATATTTAATGTCTTACCTATATGTCTTTGTATTCAATCTCTTAGATATGAACGCTATCCACAGAACTAGGCGTAAGGCATGGGGAATCACAGACAATCCCTCATTTGCATAGTGGGGATGGCCTCTTTTCATCCTAAGAGTCCTTGTGGAATATTTGGAGTAAATTGATATCTATGATAAAATTTGATAGACTCTATTCTTATAAAAATAGATTTTCTATAGCAAAAATCACAGACATTAAGAATCCAAATTGATCATAATAAAAAATTAGATAGATTATAGTTTTTCCAATGAGTTATTTATTTATACCCTAGCTACAAAATCTACTAAAAATTATGAGTAAATGTACATATGTTTGTCAACATTTCCATTCCCAAATGCATCTTGTTATAACTCTGAATATTGCAACAATACAAATACAAATGCATGACATCTTGTTTTCACTCTAATTTTTTTGATAAAACCCATACATTTTAACACCTACTATACTCAAAACAACTCATGTTGTTGATTCAAATAGTAGAGTAGGATTGGCATACTTTTATCATTTGCAGAAAATAGATATAATTAATAGGTATATAAGTTTAACGTCTCTCTCTGTTCTTCCAACATGCATCGTTCAACCTAAATGTTTAGTTCTGTTCCTGTCCGCCATATCTTCTGGAGAGAATCGATGTCGCGGCCACTACCTTTTTGTAGCATATTTTTATGATGCACTTTTTTTTCTTGATTTTGAAACATGCGTACCGAGTCATTTCCTCTTTGAATGCGCCTAAAATAGTTGTTGACACTTTTTACATTTAAAAAAGTGATTATACTCCTGCTGATTCTATCCTAGATTCATCTAGCTACTACACCTCCAAGGAAAACACAGAAAAGACTTTGTCATTTAAAGTACTTGAAACACTAAGCAAAACGGAGAAATAGTGCCGTTTACTATTTATTTTATGTAAGAGTTGGTTTTTTCAAGGAAATCATAAATACTCTAGCATCCCCTTCCTTAAATTGCATAAATCTATTCGTTATGATAAATTCTGCTGAAATGTCTACATTCATTGTTTCTAGTCCTAAAGGCTTATTATTTTATATTATTTGATGCAAAACTTATTTCACAACAGAATCAAAGCAGTCAAGTATTGCCATGTTCGCTCTAATCATTCAAATTATGAACAACATCAAATAAATTATTTTCATCTACTTAATTTCCAACTTGCAGTAGGGACAAACTCCATTGACACGTAACCATCGATCTACACAATGATCATGAAAAACATGATCACAAGGAAGGTATTTGATTCGTTGTCCCTTCTTGAACTCCTCCAAACAAATACAACAATCTTTCTGATTTTCCTTTAATTCGAATTGTACATTTTGGAGGATTAGCGTCTTCAAAGATGAAATAGAATCATCATGCGCTCCTTGAATTTCGCGTGGGATCATGGAATGAGGGCGAGGACGATTATCATTACGGTGAGTGTATCGCGACCGTCGAAATTGGCGACTGAAGACATTCGAAGTTTCATGATTGATAGGATTAGATTCGATATTATTATGATTGAAAAATAATATATTGAGGAGTTCCATTTCAAGGCGTTCCAAAGTAGATGGATCAACTTGAGGATCGATCCGGTTTCCATATAAAAGTGCATGAGTGTAATGAGACGGCAACCAATGAAAATGTGTTTGTAAGGCTTGAAGAATTCGAGATTGAGAGGTTGATCTAAGTAAAAACATTGAAGTCTCGGAGGTTTGAGAATTGATTCTCACAAGATTACTTTGATTGGCATTTGAGTAGGAAGTTGACTGTGGGGGTGAGTTTGACAGGCTAGGTAGACTGACATTGTCACTATCTTCACTGCTATGGGAGTCAAAGCTAGGCAACCGTCGTTGATAATGGCGAAATGTATCTTGAGAGTGTCGCATGTTCATAAGAGTTTCAGCATATGCATTAGCATATGATGATTGACTAGCAGATTGGTGAGAGGAATGACTATCAGTATCAGGCGAGTATGCTGACGACTCCGAAGAAAATTCTTGGTCTGTGCGAAAATCAGTATCGTCAGGTGAGTATATTGAAGACTCTGGAGAGGATCGTTGATGTGTCATTGGGCGAAAAATATCCGTCGGATGAACAAATGTAGATGGTTGTGGAGGATATGAAATTTCATTCCTCAAAGATGATGATGATGAAAGTGAGCCTGAACGAGAAGGAGAGCCATTCCAATTCAGCCTAGCTTCCCTAGGCAAAGAAGAATCGCCGGAGGAGGAATTTACATCATCCGGATAATTTAACACCAGATTTGAAAAAGACGAATCAGTTAATGCATCTGATACCATACTGTCTTCAAGACTACCATTTGATGAGGGGGCCCGTGGTACTATGGAATTGTTAGAAGGATGAGGCACAGTATATCTTTCAAAGAAAGCACTGCTGCTATTGCTATTAACTGTTCCATTATGGCTATCATTTGATGAAGCTTGTGGTATTATTGGATGATTTGAATTATTGATAGAAAACGGTCTTCTATAGTAATCACTGCCACTGTTATTGCTACTATCCGATCTATGAGTTGACGTGGAGGTGCTTGCACTTTGATAAAGATGATGAGAGGATGCATTGCTACTACTGATGCTGCTGTTGCTACTCATACTGGAAGAACTTGCATGGAAAGAATTTTGATTTTGATACGAGACTGAAGATTGAAACAGGAATGTAGAAGATGTATTCATGGACATAATAATCGTCTTTTCGCTGGCGAATGAGAAGGAAGTGGGTTACAGTTCAAATAGCACTTGTATAATGTCGTTTGATATAGAACTTAAGTTTTAGAAACTGAAATAGGATCTAAGATCGTGACTATCACTGGATTTTGATGCGCAGAAGTTTGTTCCACAGCCTCGTACTTCGGATGGTAAATACTACAGAGGAATGGAGGAAAAATCCAGTATTCAAAAACTGCAACTATTCAAGCTTCTCACAATGATGAAGTCAAGGTTTAAGGAGACGGATACTCTTATTGGGTAGAAATAACGCCAATTGTTAAAGTGCAATTCATGGAATTCTCATTGGGGAAACGATCCATCTGGGAATCCCGTGAGAATGAAAGGGCATTATAGATTATATACTTCTTTAGGATGCACCCACGATGATATTGATAGAAATGTCATGTAAAAGATTTTCCTACCGTAGCTGATACATGCAATTAGGATTTTTTTACTTAAGATAACCGTATATGTTTCCGTTGAGTTCATAGGAAGGAAATTTTTGCATGTGTTTAGCTAATTTAGGTCAAAGTTTAAGGTGAAAGCCGCTAGATACAGAAATGTCACAAAAATAATCTGATGGACTCATCACAACTTCAATTTGTTGTAAGATGAAAATATCCAAAATAATTTATATCATTCGATTCCTTTGATATTAACAATGTTCAAAATTAGATCATCATGCTCATTATGGTCTTTGACAACAGCGAAAATATACCATGAAGTCTTTCCCCGAATTTAAAAGATCTGAAAAGGGTGAAACGAAACTAACAATATCACCTCATTCATATGTATGCAGAATTTGGAATCAATGGTGGAGTAGTAATGGATATTAAGTAGAAATAAGAAAAATAGCATCTTAAATTCGGTTGGATTCATTTTCATAACGAATAAAAAAGGAAATTTGAATGATACTAGCCATATTATTCTCATCGGTTCTATTTTCTTGGAACTATAATACCCACCAAGATTT